>JAAUYG010002970.1_pt1 | contig 21328 bp, 9 predicted proteins | sample 7278091 | NCBI WGS metagenome assembly JAAUYG01 (sample SAMN14350201, study PRJNA611818) | marine sediment metagenome | isolation source: surface marine sediment (0.6m) | place: French Polynesia: Moorea | collected 2018-08
ATGATAAGTCTTTCTGGAAAGATCCCGAGGTAATCCGACCAGAGAGATTTCTGGATGAAGAAGGACAGCTCCTACCGCCAGATCACCCCAACCGGAAGCATATGTTGCCTTTTAGTGCCGGACCCAGGGTGTGTCTGGGGGAAGTGTTTGCCAGAACGAGGATTTTCCTCTGGATTGCTGCAGTTGTGGGACGATACAGGATTAAACCCGCGCCGGATTCGGACGAGGCATGGTTAGATCCCACGGTCCATCAGGATAATATGGTCCTTGAACCCGTCCCAAATAAAATCGCCTTTGAGAGAAGGAAATAACTCTGTACAATACAGATACTATGCATTTCAATGGACACATGCAGCCTATACAACAACTATAACCATATCCTTAACCTTTACCATGTCAGTGATACTGATATATTTTTGTAGAGTTAACACATGTTAAGAAGAATGTGGAGAAAATATTCTAGTATTCTTTTTACTGATTTTAAGGTTAAAATTAACATTTGAATATATGATTGGTGGTGGTATAACTAATACTAGGCAACGGCTACAATATTAAAGTTTTCGTTTGGTATTGCACTACGACGTGCAAGGTTTGAAAGTACGGTCAGCAGTACCATAGAATGGTAACGAGTTTGAGTACTGATGCTAAGGTGCTAGTGGACATACCTATATAGGTAGTAAGTATGGGCTAATTTTAAGTTGAATTGTAAAATGTGTAGTGACTGTCCAGTGATATTGTAAGTAACAGACATATGTTCCCCAACAGCAATGACAAATAAAGATTCTGGGGGAGTCAGTTTAAATATTATCTGATTACATGACCGCTAAGATTTTTGCAGTGGTTGAACTTCGTGCGATAGATAAGCCTTTATAATTGAGATACCATTCCAGTACCTTCACATTGACTCACTACTATTCACAATCAATTTGCTACTAGATGAAGCTAATAAATTGCTATTAAAATCCTAACGTAGCAAACGTTGACTACCAATGAAAAATATTAAATGTCTCCTTAGCAGGCATTATATATTTTATTGCATACAGGGCACTCTAAAGGTAGAAAACTTAACAGTCATAACGTACGCGTTTATTTCCCCGCGGGGATTCGGTAACATAACGGTTGTTCTTGTGTGAGTTTTGTAAGGTAGCAATGTACCTGGGAATTAGGGACACCCAAAGGACTGTGAAAAACTGTCCTGAATTTCGAGGTGGTCTTATTTGTCAGGTCAATTTCTGTGTACTGAATAGGCCTAAGGACTGGAGTAGCTGTCCTTAATTCCCAGGTTGTCCCTATTTCTCAGGTGGTCTTAAAGACAGGTTCCACTGTATATGTAAATGGTGACGGTCTTGTGTACTAAGATAGTTCTGTACGCTAGCTGGCTGCACAACTAGGAATCTAGTATGGATCTTTGTGCCGGTTGTGAATAACTAGGACGGCCTGTTGTAAAATTAATGTATTTCTCTTGCTGTGTCCTTGCTGAATCCACGCCATATACCATACAATTCACAATCCATAGAATGCAATTCTAACCGCGCTGTGATAAACAAATACATTTCGGCATTCATTGCAGCATTCATCTGAAAACAAAATATTTAATATGTAATCTGCTGTGCACTGACGGTCAACCGACGATCTCCAACCAAACGTTTAAGCTGTTTCGACGTTCAAACTGTAATACTCATTTCAAGTTGCAATGATATAATCGTTTTTGCGTGCATTTCTGTTCATGTAGACAGATTTCCAGGATACCTTTTTATCAACTAGTGATTGTCAGCTGTCTCAAGTATGGCCATGAAAAGATAACTTCACAACCAGGACAACCAGGGCCTTGGTGCTCTTGCTAATTTCCTCTTAACATACGTAATGAGGTGTATATTTACCACCGTTGTAAATCTTAACTAATACAGCCAAGTTGAACTTAATTTTATCTAGCTTACGTTGTTCCTTATATTAGCTTTTCACGGTTATGCATTCTCTTTCCATTCCATAATAAATCCTTTATGCCAGACAAAACATTGATTGTAAATGTATTTTCATTTTTTTTATTTCCATGTACTCTCTTTCGGTTACAAATATAATACAGAAAACCAACGTACGTACATGTACGTTTGAAATTAAAACCACCACAACCATGTACAGAAGGTTTATGCATAATGACTGGACAGCTACATGTATGTAGCATACATAGGATGTCCAAGATTTAAAAACGCAGTACTTATCAGTTGAAGTAATCAAACATGAATCAGTGCCGAATTATTAATGCTACGGTACTGCTTAATACAACGCTAGTAAAATAAATACATTTTACATCCATCTAAACAATTCATTCATTATAGCTATTAAAAACACTGAGCATGTTGAGTGTGTATTTTGTGATAAAAATGCATGTATTTTGGGGAGCTTATCAAGGGAACATAGCTGTATATTATCTTGAAAATAAAAGCAACGTCATTGCCTAATTGAACAGGCTGACTGTTTTGATATATTATGCTACAATGTAACTCTACTAATTTACATAGCTATGGGTAAAAAATGTTTCATTGCCATGATTAAATATATGTAGATGCAGTAAGGAAGAGGAAGTACTTCGAAGAGGAAGTACTTCTGCCAACTCTAAGTCGACCTACGACCAGACGTTTTAGCAGAAATGGCTTGTTGGTTGGCACATATCGACCCGGTATACTCTCTGTCTCTTTAATAGAATGGTGGCTACCTTGGTGTCGGTTATCAACAACTTAACATGGGTTTTAAGACCCGCAAAATAAAGCTCCCATAATAAAATGTGACAGTGTATTATTGGTTACAAGTTTCATATTTTGTACATAGATATCGAAATACCATCACAAAATGTCACAAGGATTCCTAAATGTGTAGCATTCATAAACCAAACCTTGTTTAAGGTGAAAAAGATATTCCCCAGGTGAAATATTGGATATAGTGGCATTGGAGTTGCCTAATGGTAACTCTTAGCCTTTTCCACAATTTCCATTAACATTATAAGTCTTAATGATTATCACCAAAGAGGGACCTTTTCAGAATCCGACGTGCATATTTTCTCCACACCAATTCCAAAGTTGATTCACCGGCTGGTCAGATGTGTACAAGGCAATATATACAATGGTTGTGTGATAAATCTTAGGCATGCAATATGAAGATGGAGTGATATGTAATAAATCAACACCTGGACAGATAAGAAATAATATGAAAAATACCCAACGATAAGTGCCGCTTGCGACAAGAACTTTCTTTGGTACATTGCTACCAAAATTGCACTGCTTTAAATTAAATGTTCAACACAAGTTTCAAACATCACAAGACGTAAAGCAGATTATGACATTTTCTACCCGGTCGTACCTCTCTGTCGTATCTATCGGTGTGCTTAGAATTATATTTATTCAGCTCAGGGAAAACCATAAAGATGTCTCGTTTACCAAGTAAATAGTGCCACTGTTCTATTTTACAACAGAAAAAAAATAAACGCTATACTCGTGTGCCTGCATTTACTGTAACTGAATAACGTAATTTATTACATTAAACGGAAAATATATTATGAATAATTTAAATATAGTAATGTACCTGGTAATATATTACAACTTAATGGATTAAATATATATGTAGGCATTCCTAAATAGAGAAATAAATATCTGGTTGATTATAAGGGAGATATCGAATTCTTGTCAATAAGGCTCAAACTCTTGCCACTAAGAACCGAGATGGCTGCTTGCGTTGCGTTGATGTTGCTCGTATCTTGCGTGACATATACAAAGGGTAAGTGTCTAATTTAAGTTACCGTACTTACATATTTCATTGTGTCAAAACATGTGTAGCATCATTTTCTGATGAACGGTTTTGAAAATTGTCACATTCTTTCAGGGTCAGCAGGCATGCGTCCATCCACAAGTGTTTTGCGACCAAGGGAAATGTGCGGAACCGGAAGAGATGTATAGCAAGTATCCAGACTGTGAAGATGGCACTGATGAAAGACCAGCACTTTGCACTGAATTGTATGCCTTACCACTATATAGCACTGCTGTGTTTTAAAAACTTGTAAAACTAGTGAAACCACAAGAGATTGAAAGTAAACCATAATTCTGGGTTTAAACCTAAGCAAGAGATGGATAAATTCTTCACACAAAAGCTATCGACGGTCATCGTTAGATAATAAGCTTGAGCTTATATTGCTTAAAATGTAACAATCTTAATTGTAACGTTTTTAGTCTGAAGTGCCAAAGACAATGTCTAAAGAAAGCCACAGATCCATCAGGCCGTTGGGTGCACACTGGCTGTGGACACTGCTGTATCGGAGATCTCAACAGTGACGGGTCTATCAGTTTACAAGATATGGAAGACCTGCAACAACTCGTTTGTGGACATGACCCCCAGCTCCAAAAAGTGAGTGTGATAGAAACCAAAAGCTTTTATTAGCCATTTGCCCCATCTGAATAATTAAATAGGCTGACCATGAATGCACGTATAGTAGTTATTTTGACAGGTCATTAGATGTCTGCATTAGTCTGTATGAAAAGTTCGGTTATATGTCACACATTAATGCAGAAGGCCTAGTATGCATTACGTAATTCGATACGTCAGATGGAACTGCCTGGTGGGGATGAAAAAAGTCACAACGTGACACTGCCTATGGTTATGGCACATAAAAGTCACATTGGCATTATTCGAAAAGAGCAGGAGAATTTCTGCCGTCCAAATGTTCTTCATGTCGCCTATATGAAATGAAAAGGTGGACGCCTATTAAAATGCCGTATTAATACGACATATTTTACATTTATTCTACGTATTACCTGTCACAAATGTAGCAAACAAACTGCTTGATACATCCTTTGAAATCGCGTGGCCACCCTATAAAGTTGTGCTCCTGTCCCAAACATAAGTGTTCAGGTATCACCAGGATACTCGGGTTGGAGCTTGGCTGAGTAAAAGTCTTAGCCAATCACAATGCAGAGACTGCTGACACGTCAATACTAAAGTTTTCATTTCCGAGCACTCTACGCCAGATATATATGCCTAAGGTGTCACTCCCTTTTAAGACGCTAGAAATTCACATCCTGCTCTCGAACGTATTACCGGACGAAGTGCACTATTTCCTTCTGGTAGCCTATATACAATTCTATAGGTAGTTTTTTATTGATACCTTAATCATGCTTGACGTATAATAATGCAGTACCGGTATACCAGACTTAACTTGATCATTTGCAGATTGCAATGTAGATTTCCTTGTTGCACTATACAGCGAAAACGAGTTTCCGTTGTGCCACGGTGAAATCGTAGCAATCGGAAGGTACGTGGTAGGAATGGTAGACGACGGTTCAGAAGCGGATATTTTTACCATGGATGACGCAAGGCCATTGTGGTTTGCAATGGCGGACAACCACTACCCAGATGGTGAGCAGCACTTATCCTTAGAAATAGATTTCTTCTTACTTTGAATAAGATAGGTAATTTAATGTTGGTAAATGGTAATTAGTATTTTCTTTGTGTATCACTATTGTTCGAGTTAGCGAAGTAAACGGGCAGTGTTCCCCGTCGCATAGTGACATGTGATGTTTGTGTTGCAGCTTACAGAGCTAATAAAAAGTGCAAAACCACACAGATTTGGTGCCAGAAAAATATGTATATTTCAGTAGAATAGATGCCAAACTAATTCATCTACAATGTAATCGTATGTGTGATTTGCGTTGAAATCTATACCATGGGCATGACATAAAGATGAAATGACGAGGAGTTTGTAGCTCTACCCTTAATATAGTTATTCAATAAATTGATAGCAATGTGATAGTCTTATCGACGTATAAATTTGGAGATGTCCCCACATAGTATTGCAAAGGTTAGTGTTTAATAAGAAGCATACATGGATACTTTGGATACATGGATACATCGTATACACCTGGCAACATTCAAGGAACTTTTCTGAAAGTCACTGCAGAAACCCTTGCCATTACAGCGAAATTGTGGGCATCAAAACTTTAGTATATGTAACATGTTTATAAGGACTACCTTTGACAACTTAAGCTCATTTACGAGTCCATGTTTCTTAAAATAAGCTATTGACTCGGAAACAGATTGATAGTTGGGGATCCTAAGTTAGTAAGGGGGACGTATACGGGATTTGGATAATTTGATATATCATGGCCATCTTGCAGTCATGGGGATACTTTGCATGACAGTTTTCTGAATAACACTAAACCTTGAAATTGCTGTCTGGAAAAAAAAGGTGGATGAAAACTTATGTGTCACAGGTCAGTAAAAACCATATTTGGAGTAACCTGAACGACAGGTACATCAAAATGATTTGAGGTCATTCAGTGCACTCTTTTGACTGACCCCAAATCCTGTAAACCACTACTTATAAGTCCGAAGAACATTTGGGCCTTTTGCATGTTTTGTTTAACCATGGAAGGGTACCTAGGATACTTTTGTCAATGCTAGGTAATGCCCATTGCGCTGCTCATAACGAATCATGAGAGCAAACTTAATATGGCAAGCTGGCTGTCAGGCGTGGGATCCTAAAATGATACTAAAATGGGTGATTTTGCCATTGCATCAATTTACAAAAAAAATAAATTAAAAAAATATCGATGCTCTAAGAAATTCGCCCCAACTCAACAAGTTAACCATTTAATCATTGCATCTCTATAGTCAGGCTCTTTATGTTAACTATTTTTAACTGGTTACAAGTAGAGCTACATATATGTCGCAAAGCACCAGGGTCAAATATAGAGAAGTTTAGCCAGACTGAATATGTGTATAATTTACTGGGGGACCCAATATGTAGGATCAACTGGATTTCATATTATTTGATAAAAATAGTATCGGTTGAAAATAATAGTAAACAAAGTTGGTAATGATAATGGTAAGCATGCTAATAAACAAATATTGTACATCGGAGTACTATTTCCACTCTACTTATTACAAAAAAAGTTTGTGAATATATGATGTATACACAGTTTGCAATACAAATATGTGCTTCTGTAGAAATACAAATACAGCATAGCCATGACTTGTCTTCAAAATATGGGTCATGAGTAACTGAACAGGATGGGCATATTGATATATTCGTTTTAATTATTTAAATATATATTCGTTTCGCCTTATAATTATAGCAGAATTCTGAATTTCTGAATTTTTCACTTCCATAGGGTCCCGTGTTATGAATAACTAGGTTGTGAATTACTAGGAGATGTTGTAAAATTAACACGGATTAACTTATTTATTTTGCTGTGTCCTTGCTGAACCCACGCGATCTACTATACAATTCACCATCCATAGAATGTAATTGTGTGAACCACGCTGTGATAAACAAATACATTAATTTGTATTAATCTGAAACAAAATATCTATGTAATCTGCTGTTTCCTAGTGGTCAACCAACGATCCCCAACAAAGCGTCAGCTGTTTCCAAGTTTAAACTGTAATACTCGAGTTGCAATGATAAAGAACCTTCTTTGCGTGCATTTTTGTTCGTGTCCTCAGATTTGACCATGCCACTGTAGCAGCGCGTCAGCAATTAGCCAGGATCGTCAGCCATCTTGAAAATGGTCTTGAAAAGTGCACCTCACAGCCACGACTTGCTACTTTACTCTTACATAGTACTGAGGTATATATTACCACCATTGGAAACCTTACCTAATACAGCCAAGTTGAGCTTAATTTTATCTAGCTTACCTTGTTCCTTCAATTAGCTTTTCGCGGTTATGCGTTCTCTTTCTATTCCATAATAAATCTTTTATGCCAGACATAACATTGACTGTAAATGTATGTTCAGTTTTTTTTTTATTTCCATGTACTCTCTTTCGGTTACAAATATCATACAGAGCAACACCGTACGGACGTTTGAAATTAAAGTCACCATAAGCATGTACAGACGGTACACAGAAATATACATAATGACTGGACAGCTACATGTAAATAACATCAATTGGATGTCCAATATTTAACAACGCAATATGAGTTGAAGTAATGTAAATATGAATCAGTACCGAATTATTGCTGTTACAATACTGTTAAATGCAACCTTAGTAAAAGAAATACATTTGATATCCATCTAGTAACACTGCAGTCAGTATAGCTATTATAAAAACATTGAGCACGTTCTTCGGGAAATATATAAACAGAACATAGCTGCAATACACTATATGATTTTGAAAATAAACCCAAGGTCGTTGCCTAATTGAACAGGGTGACTTTTTTTATATATCCCCAGGGAAAAACATTATTGCTACAATGTAACTCTACTACTTGACAGAGATATCGGAAATAAAATTACCATTACCAGTTCACAATCCAACGTCCCATCTTTTCTCCATTCCAATTCTAAAGTTGCTTCACCTGCTGGTCAGATGTGTACAAGGCAATATACACATTTTTTTGTATTAAAACTCTTAGGTATGCAACATGAAGCTGAAGTGATATGCCATGAATCAACACATGCACAGATAGAAATAAAACGAAAAAGAGCCAAGGATAAGTGCGATTTGCGACAAAATCTTTGGAATATGTTATCAAACTTGTACTGCTTTCAAAGACCACAAAACGTAAAGCAGCTTATAAGATGTTTCTACCCAGTCGTACTTCTCTGTAACATCTCTCGGTATGCTTAGAATTATATTTATTCAGCTTAGGGTAAAACCATACAGACGTCTCGTTTACCAAGTTAATAGCGCCACAGTGACTTTTCTTTTTTATAATAGAAAACAATAAACGCTATAGTCGTGTCGTGTCTGCATTTACTGTAACTGTATGTGACTAAGTAAGTTAATTTACTCATTAAACAGAAAAACATTTTATGAACAATTTAAATACAGTTATGTATCTGATAATATATTACCACTTAAAGGATTAATTTGTGTACAAATGTATTCCCAAATAGAGAAATAATAAATATCAATTTGATCATTAGGAACATATCCAATTCTTGTCACTAAGGATCGAATTCTTCCCGCTAAGGATCGAGATGGCAGCTTGTGTCGCGTTAATGTTTCTCGTATCTTGCTTAATACAAAGGTAAAGTGTCTATACAAAGGTAAAGAGTTTTATGCCATTGCATTGTATCGAAACATGTGCGGCTTCATTTTCTGATGAAAGTTTTTGAAAATTGTCATATTCTTTCAGGGTCAGCAGGCATGCGTCCATCCACAAGTGTTTTGCGAGCAAGGGAAATGTGCGGAACCGGAAGAGATGTGTAACAAGTATCCAACATATATGACCAGGTATCACCAGGACACCCAGGTCGGAATTTGGCTGAGTAAAGTATTAGGCAATCATATTGCACATACTGCTGCCACGTCAGCACTGAAGTTTTCGCTTTGGAGCACTCTGCGAGTTATATGATTAGGTGGGACTGCCACTAAGTTAAACGTTGGAAATTCGCATCCTGGTCTTTATAAAGTATCAGACATAGTGCATGTATTTCCTTCTGGTAGTCTGCAACCAATAAGTAAGTTTTATTGAGTCGATATGGCAATCATGTATAATAACGCAATACTCATATGCCAGACTTACATTTGTAACTTGAATATTTGCAGATTGCAATATAGATCTCCTTGTTGCACTATACAGCGAAGCCAAGTGGCCGCTGTGCCATGGTGAAATTGTAGCAATCGGAAGGTACGTGGTAGGACTTGGACGACGGTTCAGACCCGGATCTTTTGACCTTAGATGACGTAAGAGCATGGTTATTTGCAATGGCAGGCAACCGCTACCCGAATGGTAAGCACCATTTCTCCTTAGAAATAGATTTCTTCTTTTTTTTGTGATTCCATTCTGCTTCAGAACAGAATAAAATGTGTAATTTGGTATTTTTGGTGTTGTTAAATGGCAATTTAACATTGTCTTTGTGTAGCAATTTTGCGCCCTAGTGTTGTGTTAGTGAAGTAAACGGGCCGTGTGGCCAGTAGCATAGAGTTATATGTAATGTCTGTGTTGCAACATACAGAGCCTACATTAAGGAACCAGAAAGATATGACTTATTATTAGTATTAGATTTAGTGTTTCCTGGGGCGTCAAAGAGCTGACTGGAACGCTTAGGTGTGTCTTTCAGAATGTCTTTCACCCCAAAGCCAGAAAACTATCGGATGCATCACTACAATCCTGAACTCTGCAGAATGTCCGCTACCCAGTCCAGAACTCTGCAGATATGTATCACTCAAACCTGAAATCTGCAGAGAGGTTATCACTCCAGAACCAGAGTCCCTGTCACCCTAATGATAAGCCTCTGCAGACTGCATGTGACGCCAATTCCAGAAATCTAAGAAAAGCCGGTCACTCCAATCTCAGACCCCGCAGAGTGCTGGTCAGTCTAACCTTAGAACTCTGACTATTGTCTGTCATCCCAATACTAGGGCCCTGTAGAGTGCCTGTCGTTCTAGTTCTAGATCACTACAGAATGCTTGTCAGTCCAAACCAGGAAAACTACAGAGCTAATTGTCTACAGAATCGCTGTCCCTTCAAAAGCAGGAGTGTGTCTCTCGACTTTTTGACTTACTGTCATTCGAAACAAAAAGCTGCATTCCCAGTGCTCCACGGTGTACTGGTTAAGCTAATTTCAAAATTCTGCAGCATGTCTTTCACTCCAACGCCGCGGGTATGGCAACCGCCTGTCACTCCAGGTCCATGGAGATTTCATTGTAAATATCTTCCCAGATCTCTCCAGTTTCTATTGTTTTGAACACAAATTCCAGAAAATGTTTTTTTTTAAATGTTTGTTATTGTCCTGCCCATAGATTTCAAAACGATGCTCATCATCTGATTTCAGCCAATGGTCATGAAAGATATAGCCAATGGCTTATATAAGCTAATACTTTGTTGTGATATGTCAAAATATAGCACCCTAATAGTTTGCTTAACACATCCATTGATAGGAGGAATCACAACGCTACTCCTCATGCAATTTTAATTGATTTAGTCAGTCATGAGAAGGCGTTGGTGACCATGGTGGAATAATTTTCTATAATTGCTCTAAGAATATTATTCTACGTTGAGATTTAATTATAGTTATCCCAGAACATAGAATATATCATGCACGGTATATTCCATAACCAGTGGAGACAAATATGCGCGAGAATGTATGCCACATGAATCAATAACTAGTATTTAAGGTGTACGTCAATTCAGGCTAATTTATCTTTCACTTTACATAAGGCATCAGTGCTGAAAATCAAAATGTAACTCGAAAGAACAAAACAGATTGCTCGTCCCTGGGGATAGGCAAGGCTTATGTAAGGGGTACTTTTTCTCGAACATACATCACAATCACTTTAGGGTTGCATAATGCACTTTTCTGCAATTTTGAGGCTTCTGCCTTTAAGTCTAAATCTAAATTTAAGTCTACATAGGGATAGTAAGTTGTGACTGTGCAATGGACTTCGATTAGATACACGTTGAACTAATCATGAGGCTATTCGGCGTACATTCCTAAAATTCAGCATCCAACAGTGACACAAAAATAGGTAGAGTAAATAAACTATATTTGTCCATTAGGAAGAAGCCTTAATTTCCACCCCAAACACTTCGATGTCATTTTGAAAACATATGGAGAAGTTTTCTAAAACTCACCTTGTAATATTAAAGCCACTATTTGTAGAGCAAAACAAACCACGTCATTGGAATTGGGTTTGATAGAAAGCATAATGGTTTTTTTCTTTGTATGTTTGTTTTTTATGGCTTGGCACATGTCAGACTTAAAGTCAGTCACCTCACCTACACGTCCACGAAAGAATAAAGTTTAACCTATTTTTTTCTTATACAGCAGCATATCAAGCACAGCTTCAAAACGCTTGGACCATCTTATTCTGCTGAACATGATTAAATGAGGATATTTAAAATGGCCAAAAATTTTCTCTACATTTCAGAAGGCAAACTACCGATTGATCGTTGCTTTACATTTTGGGGAAACACGGTATGACAACTTTGCATGCATTTAAAAATGTCTAATACATGCCTAATTTTATTTTTCATTCTACAGATTAGTTTGGTTCGTTATTTACTCGTCACTGCTAATAAAATCCATAAAAGTCACTAACGTTGTTTGATTGTCCTCAAGTCAAAAGTTCATACAGTGTAAGTAATCAGTTATATATTATATATGCATGACTACATTCTGGATAAACATATCTTTCTTGCTTGTTTATTTATTTATTTATTTATTTATTTATTTATTTATTTATTTATTTATTTATTTATTTATTTATTTATTTGGTCTTTGAACTTGCCGATGCACTGTGATAATTTATGTGTTTATATTGCGTGTTAAATCGTTTGGTGGCTGGCTTTACTATAATTCATGGAAGCTGTGATTCGATATATTCTTAATTGCTCTTGTTCAAGAGTGGAAACAAATCGTTCGATATTATCTCCAATTGATAAGCGAATATTAGGAAAACATCACCTGTTTAACCCGGTTAAGACTTCAATATATGCACCCAGACACTTTAGTTGGACTTTAAATGGAAGACACATATGGAGAGTATCCTTGTGTTTGATTTATCTAAATTTTACCAGTTCGATTCAGGGTAACGCGTATTCCATGCGCTTATATCTCACATATGAATAAATACAGGATATATATTACCAGAAAGTTTTGTGTGAAAACTCTTCCACAGCCATTGACCGTCAATGTTCCTCAAGATCACAGATCATTTGCTCATCTGTGAAAGGAAGTAATGAATAGTGCATGCAATGCCAAACATGACTAGCAAATGCCCCCTTCAGATTTGATATTGATTAACTTTAAAGGGTCAAAGTGAAGGGCACTGGTATTTCAAGTGAGTAGGTGTCATAAGAAGGTCTATGGCACACTGCGCTATTTAACACTAGTAAGAAGTATCTGGATAGTCAAACTGTAATTATTTAACGTGAGCTATAATCCTACTGAATGATCGTTTACAAGATTTATGTACAAGGATACATATTTAACAGTATCCTAGATCTCAGGCTTCATTCTCACAGTGCCATGGGGAGATCTAATGAGAGCCAATCCACATGCTTGGATATAGACTTATATATGCACACTCTTTTGTAATTCCTGCATGTAAGACCTCACCATAGAACTCGCTACTACATGTATATTGTGTATGAGTATGACTCACGTGTATGAGACACGGGCCCTACTTTTTACTACATTGGAGGATAGCGAGCAGAGAGCTGAAATGTGCACCAGACGGCCCATGATTCTAGCAGCCTCGGTGGCGATAGCAGTTGAGGCGCTTGTTTTGTATGGTATATACATGCAGCATTAGATATTTCTCGTTAACGGAAAAGCCCTGGGTTAGAATTACACCTGAGCCTCATTCTTCGTGATAGTCTTGCATGAAGGATAAACTATTATTTCTGTGACCGCAATTGTGTTTCACATTTATTCTGACAGTGTTTTATTTTTGTTTTGTTTGTTTTTTTTTTTACTTTATGATCCCACAACTAAAACTACTTAATGTCCATTTTTCACAGTTTTCAGCTTCAAGCAAAGTTTAACGATCCTACATGCGACAAAGAAGTGCCTCCTCCTCAGGCTACACTGGAATTAGGTAGTCCATAAAATTGAAATTCACTCAATGAAACTTGTGGTTCCTTAGAGCAGGCGCTGTACAAGAAAAGTTGCATAAGAAATATGTTGGCAAAACATATGAAAGAAGCAACCTGCACGGGAGCCTTAAAATAAAACTACTGTTCAAACTAGTGTGTTGTCTCGCTTTCAAAAGACGACGGGGTGTCCTTAATAACAGGTGGTAAACTACACAGTTCGTTAAAGATGTATGTATTTTGTTAGAATATATGTATAACTACTTCATCTGCAATGTAAGCGGTTGTTGAAATTTAAACCTTGAGTATGAAATAAAGATGAAAAGAACGTGCCCCATAACCTTTGTGAAAAAAGGAAAAAAATGTCTGGAGATATGGTGAATAGGTAGCTTCCCATAAACTTTGGTCGGAATCCATGCAGCGATTTCCGAGATATCTGCGTTCACGGACGATGGACGGACGGATGGACGACAGATGTCTGTGCCACGACAGTACCTCTGCTGTGTAAATGCAAGCATGGCAGCCAATGACAAATAAAGCTGGATAACATAGAGATTAAGGTATACGTTTCACTCTAAGACCTGCCGTTTTCGAGATATGAAGTTATCAAAAACCGGAAATACACCGAATGACCCCAATTTGAAAATGACTTCGAACACTTAACTATCAAAAGTACCCTGTATGCACTGAATACCCACCCCGAGACCCAAATTTCACTCCGTTTCGCTCTGGGACAAGCCATTTTCAAGATATACAAGATGGTCGAAAATCGGAAATTTACCGAACGACCCCAGAATGACCTTAACCACTTGACTGTCAAAAGTTGCCTGTACACACTGAACGCTTACCCCAGAGGCCCAAATTTCACCCCGTTTCACACACTTTAAGCGCATAGAATGTGCATACATAAAATTGCGCTAGTAGACAACGCACATTGCGCATGCGCAGTGCATTCAAATCCCCTAACCTCTCAGAGTCTACGAAAAGAGATAAAGAAAAATTTACTAGGTGCTTATAAGAGCTAAACAATAACAGATACACATGTCATTATTAGACACTAATATGAACTCCCATATGCGGAGTCCAACGTTGTTTGCGACCGTTTTTGTTTTCAACTGTGCATTTTCAACCGAGAAATAAAATATAAACTCCGGGCTTACAACTGTGACAATGCTCCATACCTAAAATAGCTCTCATTCAGCTTAATTAACAGAAACAAATCTATAAACAATTGGATTGTGATTGCAATGATTGCAATTCCTAATGTATAACATTAGAAATTCGAAAATCGAAGCCAGGGCTCGTGTCAGGTTGGGTGGTCTGTGCTTTACGTCAGCAATCGATCTTCATAAATACCATGAATACATTATCTGACATATACATGACGAGTTGGTTTGATTGCTGTTTTCAGAAACTGAAATATGTAAAAGGTCAGAGGGAAATGAGACGTATGAAAAATGAGGTTATCAACATCTGCCGTCGCATATAAAAGTCACCAAAGAGCATACAGCGGTCTGTTGAGGTTGCTTACGTGTTTCCACTTTTAACGCAACCTGGAACTCTGTTTGTGTGAAGTGTTGAGGACCCAAGACTATATTAGATCACCATGTATCTGCAGGGGACATGTCTATGTTGTGGAAACCACTACTCGTATGCATCTGGACTGTGCTATTGGCAGTCATTCTGTGTAAATATTGTGCTAGATAACACGAAAATGGCAGGCAACCACATTAACCTGAAAGACACCCACACAAATTAATATTATTTTATGAGCTCAAAGATATAGAATATATGACATTCCTATATTTATAAAGTTTCTACCCGAAAGTAAGTGGTGTGAAATATCACCAGCAATATAACTGCAGTAGTGTCTATTACTCGTCGGGTTATGCATACAGTGACTGTAACATATAAGTTCTTATTTCACAGGGAGCCATGATTTTGAAGTAGGCATGAAATAATATTCCATACACACTTTTTCTATTCCGGAATAGATGATGTATAATTACTTGTGCCTACAAAGCTACAATTGTTTCTGGAGTAGATCGCATTATACGCAATTGCTTATGAAGCTGTTTATATCACCATATACCACCAAGTTTTTATCATCATATACAACCGTGTACCATACCACCGTTGTTATCATAAAAATAATTACGTTGGTTTAATATTGATTTATAATGACCCAAGAACATTGGTAAGATGCAGATGTTAACACGAATTGTGCTTCATAAAAAAATCATGAGATATTGACATGTGTGTGCTACTATTAAGAAAGCTAACAACAACAACAACAACAACAACAATAAACAACATACAAAACATTACCGCATCCATTTTGGCATTCTCCACCTAGGCTCGCCTTCCTTTCCGCCTGGGAAAGTTTACAAGGAATGCGGCAGCTCCTGCCCGCCGACCTGTCCAAACCGGCCTGCCGAACCGTGTGTTGCTGTGTGTGTAGCAGGCTGCTTCTGCCCAGGGAACACCTACGAGGATGGAGAACAGTGTGTCTCGGCCTGTGACCCCTAGTCATCCGAACTATCTACTACCAACATCGAGCTAGGACCAAGTTATAACCAAGAGCTGGGAAATAAAGTCACTTGACGTTACATCGTTCGCTACGAAAGCCAATAGCCATTCGCTCTTATCAATAAACTATACTGCTAACCCGCACTATTTTGGCGACATTGGTGTGACCGGATGGAATATCTGTAGAGTGTAATAGTTTTAGGTATGTATATTATGCCTGTATGATTCCTGAACAATAGTTTAGAGAGTCCAGACGTGAAGAAACTAGAATTAAACTTAAACACGAACGTGACCTTTATTACCGTAGCGGAAGCTGAAGACCAAGATCTCACACCAGTTTAGACATTCATCTCCACTATCTAGGCTTTCTGCAAAGGTAATGGCTCAGTGGGCATCTAATGGCTATCAATGGCAGATAAAGATTAATGATAAAATGCAATTTAGCGTCCATCTTTTCACTAAACTATTATGGTGACCCGACGTTTTAGACAACACTGATATGACATTATGGTCCGTAGAGTGTAATAGTGACACAGCTGACACGGGTGGATGCGTTCTTCTAGCGGCGTTGTTTGTATAGGTTATGGCCCAGTAAGCAAAAATGGTTGTAATAACGTAATGACCATTAATCATAACACAATATCTATGAAAGTGTTTACAGCAGTTTAGTATTTGCTGAATTTGTGTTTTAATGTCCTGGACATTGACAGCAGTGGTTTGTATTGGTGATAGTATGAGCAACGGTGGTGGTGTACTTGTGTCAAAGTAGTACTGTCTGTGTTTGGGGGGGGGATCAGGATTAAAGTCGTCTTTCAACCTCTCAAGATCATATCACCGACTGCAAGTTGGATTCAGTAGTGTATGCAGGTGTATGCGGGTATATGTGTGGTGGATTAATTTGGGTCTGCTTTGTTTGGGTCGAACAATCTACGCCCGACAATTTTTAGGTACCAAGCCACCGAATCAATTCAGTCGCAGGTGACCAAAAGCAAACACTCAGACCATTATACTGACTCTGAGCCAGCCAGTCGGTATTGCCTAAGTCATTAGTTCCAGGTATGGCGCGGTCGGGGATCGAACCCTAGCCCCCATTACCCCGAGCGGACGCTCTAACCACTAGGCCACGGGGGCGGTCCACTGCCTGTGTGGGTCATACATGTAGCTTGTGTAGCCATTACGAGTAACAATAACTTTCAGAGCAGAACATTTACAGCAGAACATTTACAATTCGTGGATAAATATTTTTTTTATTCTGGGCTAAATAATGCATGTACGGTTTTACTGAGACTGTTTTTCTACAGGTATATTCCGAAACTCGAGCAGCACTATCAGGTTTATGTACCAAAATGACATTCATAAACCTTCATACTCCTAAATACTTTAGTCGAGACTTTATTGAAAAGACAGCCACAAATTTCCTTGTGTTTGACTTTAATCGCCTATTACCATTAGCAAATCAAACCCGTCCCGTTCATTCTATTTGCTAAGAAGTCTTGCCAGTACGAGGTACATTAAACAACTCCATCTTTTTAGCACTCTCCAGCGAAAGTTGCGCGCTTTTGTTTGGTACGTGTAGCATGAAGAATATGTGTGTGAGGGTGTGACTCAACATGTACCGGTATGCACTCCAAGAAGCACCATTTCTCATGTAACAGCTGGGGCATCGCGAACATACATACGTGACATTGCTAGCCTCTTCTACTTGGTTTAATATGCCGAGACTGGTCACCAGTTGATCGCGCGATTATGTTACATTTGATATGGCATACTGGATGAAGTGGTTGAAATATAACAAAATAACATTTATAAACCTTCGCACAGTGCTTCAAGTACAATAAATACTGTGAACAACCTCTTATTTGCATGCGTTTATTATAGTAAAGACACCGCCCTGGTATAATGCTTGCAATCATGATTCACAGTAATATCTTAATGGTGTAGAATCTATGTAATCACTATATATATTTGGGATTTCTACCAAAGAAGCAAGTAATGTGAAGTATTGTTAACAATATGTTTTAAAATCGCCGGGTTTAATATGCACACGGTTACTGTGGAATAATTACTGTTGTTTCATTGCCACTGCATTGTACATTCAGAATATACGCGATATAATCAGGAACAGACTTTGTTGCAGTTTCGAAATAGATGCTTGCGTATATAAAAATTATAATTGTTTGTGAAACCATATCCTGTTTGAGGGAGCGATTTCGCCTTTAGGGCCCTCCTGAACCAAGCAAATTGCATTTTGTTGCTGGTTTCTTACAATCACATTTAAAACATGTTTTAAATTCAAATATAACAATGATTAGTTGCCATGTAAATAGTCAAATATATATTCTAGGTGCTCTCCATAATTCACAAAACATTAACCAGTTGCCACGAATTCCTCAAAATACGAAATTCTACTTTTATATTCATCTAGGCCACTAGTAAATGTGTTTCATCGTGTCTACTGAGGAACAGCAATATTATTAATAAAGGTTATTTTAATTCTAAATATGTTACTATGTAGCAGTACTTTGGAAAGACTTCACCTTTGAAACTGTCATTCTGTGGTGATTTTAACAAAATGGCTATTTAAATTGATCTCGGCAATTGTATACTTACGATATACAAAGTGAGTGTGTGTTTTTTTTTTAATTTAATGCAGTTGCATATTCGGGATTTTCGATAGGATTTCACTATAGTACTGGCTCTGTAACGGCACTGGAGTGTTGTGATATTGTCTCCTCGCATACAATGTTGTGTGATTGTTCAGATGGGCAGGTCCACTGCAATCTGCCGAAAATGTATGATGATTGTGGCTCAGCCTGCCCGCCGACCTGCGATGACCCGCACCCGGTGTGTCCTGCTGTCTGTGTGGCCGGCTGTTTCTGCCCGGGAAACACGTTCGAGCATGAAGGGCAGTGTCATCAAGATTGCTCCAGTGGTATGACGTCATAATGACCTTTCACCTCTTCTTACTAGCAGTCAGTGCTGATTGATTGTTTTTGAAAGTTTCAAATCAGATTGCTGAATTCTTCTGAGAATTAAACGGAGACATATCGACAGTTGACCTGTTATGGATTTGTCACTTTGTCGATGATATCCAATAGACGATATACATATATCGTGCTTTCGCCTGAGGGGAGCGGGCCTTTGCACCCTGTAGTGTAGTGGCGACATAGATACTGTTGCGGGAAAGTCGGTATTTATATCAAGATTTGAGTGGTAACCCATATTTTCGTAAAACAAAAGTAGTAGTAGTAGTAGTAGTAGTAGTAGTGGTAGTAGTAGTAGTAGTAGTAGTAGCAGTAGTTTAGTAGTAGTTACACTGTTAGTAGCATTCTAGGAGTAATAGTAACAGAATGGCTAATGAATATGCCATTCAATTATTCGAGGTATCATTTTAGATATTCTGATATGCACATTCACGCAATATTTGTAAAACATCGATGTAAAAATCGAACAAAGCCGCTTCCGGCTACAGTAATATTGGGCTTGTAATTCAGTAAATCATTTTAAGTAACTAACTTAGTGAACATTGAGTAGACCTGTTTATTAACTGGTGATTTATCCAAATGGCTGCTTCCTATTGTGTCTGTTCTTCAAAATTACCCCAAACTGAAAACTGGAAGCCAACGGCATACATGTATATATAGACGGGAAGCTGGGAGAAAAAAGGAGACTAGGACTAAGGAAACTAGGAGAAAAAAATTTTTCGAGTGGCTATAACAGCTAAGCGGTGAGAGATAGAAATGAGGTTATTATTATACATTAATAGGAAGTCTTTATGCGGCTCCAACTGCACCATTAGATATGATCCTGAGTCACCCTGAAGGTCAAATTCAAGGTCACCCGGATTTCGAGGCCTTATGGCCCGGAAAGAAGTGCATGTAGGCCCTATGTTACTATTAACCATTAATAGGAAACCATATGGGTAGTCCAATGGCGCCATCGCATTTACCCTTGAATGACCTTGACAGGTCAAAGTCAAAGTCATCCAGATTTCGAGGTCTTACATGTATATCTGTAAAGGAGCTTAGATAGGACCTATGTTACTATTACCCATTAATAGGAAACCGTATATGATGCCTTCAATATCACCATCACATTTGACATTTGAATGAACTTGAAAGGTCAAAGTCAAGGTCACTCATATTTTGGAGCCTTATATCTCATTAAGGAGCCTAGCTAAGCCATAGTTTTCTACTAAACATTAATAGAAAAACATTATATGAGGAGTCTAATTGCACCGCGATATTTCACATTGAGTCACCTTCAAAGGTCAAGCTCAATGATCCCACTGTGCACAAGACGCAAACATCGAAAATGCGCCTTTTCTTCACCAATCCTGACTTGTTACCCCTACATGCCCCCGACAAGAGGCTTTCTAGTTTAGCCATCTGCCGGATTCACAGTAAATGACTGATCGGTGTTATTATGCTGTCCCACGTTTGCTAATAACAATAGGCCTCGGTTGAGCTCTACATTAGATCGTTCTGCGAGTATCTCGACTAGCCTGAACATTTTTTGTCACGCACAGCTGGGAACTAAGACCGCTTCTAGAAGGCATTAATGAAAATAGCTGTAATGTGCTGAATACCGCCTAGTGACACACAAACGGACTAACCAGGGTTAAACATTAATTGACCTGTCGTGTTTTAATTTCTGATAAGCTATAAAAGAGTTACATTTTTTAATAAGACACTGCTAAGTAATCTTAATTCTAACCTCAACCCCATTATCTTAGCATTACATGACAGAAGTTTCGGTTAAACAGGACGTGGTGTCATTTTTTGTTGGGGGAGGGGGAGGGGGGGGGGCAATTTTTCTGAGGTTTACCGCATGACCCCGACATGACCCCGACTCTTTCTGGACACGGAAAATTCTGAACATTATCACGAACATTCTAACATCAGCCGGATATACATGTACGGGGGCGGATAAACCTATTGTATGGCCAGCGCATACTGTATCAAGTTATCTAAGGACAACAGGCATCGTTTGAAACAAAATGTCATTTAAGTATCTATTACGTGTAGCCTGGATGGTCTCTCTCCGCCTGAACTAATATCATGAAGATAGCAAATAAGGGTGTGGGTTGTGGTGGCCTAGGTCCCTCGGCTACATATGATACGCTTGTAAGTGTATTGTGGCGGGGTGCATGAGAGCAGCCTCCCCGTGGCGCGCCCTGGGTATCAGGTCTTGTCGGACATTTTGTTCAGACTTGGCCTGATAAGCGAATGCTCTCACACAGTGCAGTTCTTAGACTAGTATTTTGCCC
>JAAUYG010121253.1_pt1 | contig 21320 bp, 8 predicted proteins | sample 7278091 | NCBI WGS metagenome assembly JAAUYG01 (sample SAMN14350201, study PRJNA611818) | marine sediment metagenome | isolation source: surface marine sediment (0.6m) | place: French Polynesia: Moorea | collected 2018-08
CCCCCCCCCCCCCCCCCCCCCCCCCCCCCCCCCCCCCCCCCCCCCCCCCCCCCCCCCCCCCCCCCCCCCCGAGTCACCCACCAAATACTGTTTGGCTTACTGGGACTTGCCACATGCAGTGTCACTGTGGGTTCTGGTTGCTAGGGATGTGGACATCATCCCCTCACTCACAGGTCTTAGTGACATCAGAAATGGAAGGGGGGGGGGGGAGGTCTTAGCGTTAGTCATTCCCAAGTTATGACAACCACCAGCACATTGTTCTCAGCTCAGGTGGCATAAGGACTGGTCAGCTAAAGCCTGGAAGAACACCATCCCTTCAGAGATGCTGATGCCATGCTGATGCCATCAGTACTTAAACTGATCACTACATGGCGACAGTTGTATGTTTGAGAAACAAAGGAACCATACAGCGAGGCTGAGTTACCCATCAATAATCTGACCCTTGCTCAGGTCGGGTCTGTAGGTGATTATGATAGAAAATATAATGGTTGAATATGAGTTTTGTAACAAATTTCACCTTAGCTTAAGTGACTTGAGTTGCAAAGTTAAGGTGACAATTCGGAAACATCTTGGTGACACCTGACCTAAGCCAGAGAGGGCGGTTGTTACCAAGGCAACCCACTCTCAATACATGTAAAGGGCCGTAGGTTTCGAAGTACTCCTAAATAAAACTTTGTTTGAGAAAATATTTCTTTTTATGCCAAAGAATTTTTAAATACCTACAGGAATGTATACTGGTACTCCCAGAAAAGTAATGATACTGGGACAGTAATTGGGAAAATCAAGCAACTAGGATTGAAATGAAAGGAAAGAAATATTTATTTAATTTTTAAGTGCTAAGTGACAGAGTGTGAATTAGAATCTTCAGGAGCCTGAGCTTAGGGGCTGGGTTGTAGAAGATGTCAAGTCTATAAATATCATTGATAACCGTGTTCTTTTCCATGTTTAATATCAGCTTTGGACTTTAGATTTTTTTCTGGAAGCCCCCCTGGTGTTGGTAACTGATACCTGAGGTTAGTTCCAGACTGATAATTAAGAGGAGAACTTAAAGGTAAACATGCTTTGATCTCCATGGGGTCCACCAAATCTTTGGGAAACAGAGAGTTAAAATGACTTCTCTTTTAGACTAACATATGTCTATGATTATCTGTGCTGCCAGTTGGCTAAATTGGAAATTTGGAGACAAATTAGCCTCAAGCTGATTTCTGTGGTAGGGAATATTTCTCCAGGGGCCCGGGGCATAATCTTGAATGGGCTATTAGGTTTAGGCTTGTTTTAATATTGTTGTCAGTAGTTGTAGGATTTGCAGGTAAGGAACTGAGCTCAGAGTGCATAATATTCATAATAATGTTAAAAGTGTAAAATACAGTGAAACCGGCTCTAAAAACCACCTGTATAAAGACCACCTGTTTATAAAGACCACATTTCACAGGTCCCGAGGGATATGTTATTGAACCTGCATATAAAGACCACCTGTATATAAGGACCAAATTTTGTTGGTCCCTCTAAGGGTGGTCTTTATATATATATATATATATGTTTCACTGTATGTTGGAAATTTCTTGAAAAAGCACATCTAGAAATGGAAAGAATGGAATCGATTTAAGCATTAGGCACTTTTGTAAATGTGCCCGCAGACGCTGGCAGTAAACGCTTGCAAACTTTTCAAGAAACTTGTGCCTGACATTTCCGCTTCCAGTTCCTAGGAACTGAGACCAGTTTCATAGAAGTCCTCTTGCAGGATAAATTAGGCAACTGAGGCTGGTTGGCATTTTTCAGTTACCAGCCGGCTGGCAATTGAGGCGCAGTGAACAAAACACCCAGGAAGGAAAGATTGTTACCTAAATGAATAGCCACAGCCTGGGTGTTTGGTTCGGGTGCCATCATTTCATGGCTGTTTGCATAGATGTTCTAACCCTTCTGGGAAACAGAGGAAGGACCTTTCCTCTCAGGCTACATGCAGTGAGTAGTGGAAAAAACATTGAACCTGTTATTGTTAGCGAAGGAGCTGACATGTTGTGGGGTCAGGACCCCTTGGGTATGATGTCACTAGGCAGGCTTCCGTGTGACATATGGCGGTTTAACGCACATGGAAAATTCTGTTGGCAATGCCGGACGTAAAACAGGAAAGGAAAAATGCCGGTGCTAGAACTGGGCTGCATGTATATATTATATACATGTACCGGTATTTGAGTTAAAATGCATGTGACATATGCTACACATTGCGGTCAGTGAAGGCAATTATTTCTGGCTCCATATAGCTGGAACAGATCATGATCGACTCGGATCATAACCTCCAAGTTGTACCAATGGATTTTTACCACAGATTAAAGCATAAATATACCAATGAAAGCCTGGCTTATCAGCTTATTGCTGATTTTAGCAGTTGATTACTCAATATTCTACTTTCGGATTCAGGGAGCTCGTACTTGCATACTGGGCCCTGGATTTCATTTGTCAGTTATATAGTATGTAAACTGGTCTAATAGGATTGATTTTAAAATAACTTCTCTTGAATTCCATGTATCAGATAAAATAATAATGTAATTATATGATATTGGTTTAATCAACCATGGGTGATTTGCAAAGTATGTATGCCTGCTGAAGTTGGTCCAACCTGCATTGCCTTGAAAGGGGGCATTATGATCATGTAAAAATGATTTGTCATAATGCATCCGTAGCAGTCTTCTTTGAGTCCACATCGAATCCTGTTTGACTTTCACAATTCAGACACCAGGACTGAATTTTATATGTTCTATCTGTAATTAATTTATCCCAGATTCTTCCAGTAGGCATTTTAATGTTGATTAAAACCTCATAAACCAAATCTGTTATTGTTATCTAAGAACCTATCATGCTTTTTTTACAGTTTAATTAGTTTAAGAATGGGTATATTAATCTTGATAAAACTGCAAATACATCCAAATGATCTAATTATCCAAGAGCCTAGCTGATCATGCTGTACAATTTAGTACCTAGTCTTTCACATAGTGTTTATAGACCAATACAACTGGCAAGAGGAGGTCAATTTGTAACAGAGAAATGTTTGCCTTTAGCTCAGCCTTGTACCGGTAACGGTGAAAGACCAGGCAGGATATTTGCCATAAATGGATGCCGTGAAGGCATGACGTCCATGCTTAATAAAATATGTTTTGCATCAACAAAATCTTCTCGCTTATATATATAGTGCAAAGTATAAGCATAGCTGATTATTTGGCAGACTTTTCATACACATTCTGCAGTAACTGAGAAATGGATAATATTCTTCATGACGTGACACCATGACGCTTAGTTTTCTGTGTAAATCCGGATCTCTTATGACTTGCTTCATTTTAACTCCTACAGCACTATTGGTTTAATTTGGTCTTAATTGGTAATTATAGGCTTCCTGGTACTCCCTGCCTAATAGTTGTCACACATTGAGCCTGCTGGGCTCAATTTTCCAGCTTGTCCCAGTCTTGTGCTTGGTTAAAAAAAATTGAAAGTAACTTTGATGACCCCAAGATACTGTGTTTCCTGTGATTTAAGACCCCTCCATTTTAAGACTTCCTTGTGTTTAAGCACTGGATATGCCATGGATAGGGGTGGACCAAGCAAGCCATATATATCTCCCTCCTTTACTAAGCTAATACCCTCCATAACTACAGAATTATTCGGGGATTATGTTTCCAGCTTTGAAACTCTGACGCATAATTACATGTATCAGTACCATACCAGTACCATATGTATACTCTGCAGATAATTTGGGAGAGTAATAATAATTCATACAATGAGAATTAGATGAGAATTAGCAGCAGCCGGATGTTTTTCATACTTTCCCTGGAAGCGTATGAGAGAGAACCAGCATCACATGCCCAGGCATGGGCGGTGTGGGTTACAGGCTTTGCCAGGGAGTTAGAACCCACGGACATAGATCACATATCATATCCTATTGTGTATCAGGTTCACATCCTGGAAGACTTTCGCTAGAGTAGGCAGCACGTCTGCTGTTACTGCCTCACCATGCTATAATATGTACTTTGTATAGTAGCTTGCTATATCATACACATGCCCCATGCACTGGAGACTTGCACATCTACTAAGTGGTAAATGAAACTTGCCAAGAAGTGCCAGGCTTGTGACTAAATAGATATAGCTCTTACAAACACTGGAGTGGACCTTGTTTGTATACAGGTTCCCATTTGGTATATTCCACAGTGAATTGGGACAGCAGAAAACTGGCTCTTAACTAATTTTCCAGAGAGGTAGAGCTTTTTTGTTACATGGTGTAGGTTTTCACTGAAGTCTTTCGCAATTCAATTTATATTATATCCAAGGGTATATATGTATATATATGACATATTAACATGTTTATGTTTTGCATTCATTTACAGATGGATTGAGCAAGCAAGCCTTTAAATACACACACTGATCGCAAGCCCTTGGAACTTGAGACGGAAGTGAGGCTGCGGGTGGTATCCTAGTGACCGAGGGAGGGGGAGGAGAGGGGGTAAGGACAAATCTGTGTCCCCCCAGGGAGTGTCGTCACCATGGAGGAGACCCAGACGGACCCCGGTCAGACCGGGCTGGATGCCAGGCAAGCCAGAAACACTAGGACGCGGGTGTGCAAGCGATGCAAGTTCTCCACGTCGGACGCCAAAGAGTTCCTGCATCACCAGATCACCGTACATGACGAGGACCTAGAGGTACATACGTGTGACAAATGCGAGTTTGTCAGCACCTCCTACACAGAGCTGGTCTGTCACAAACGGAATCATCGCAGGTCGTCGGGTGCGAGCGTTAGACAGCTATCCACTGATAGCGAAACAGGTACGTGTGTGTGTGTGTGGAGGGGGGGGGGGGAGGAGGCTGGGGCTATATCACTGCATGTCCTATTCCTAATAGCATGATTAAGCCTGGATACTGCTACTACCGGTGTCACAGTGCATGTGCTGTTGTTTTAGCCTGTGGTTAACGGGACAAGCTATTTTTATAGCATTTTCCAGGAGTAATTGGTTCATGGGAAACTTTGTTTACACCAACTACGCAAAAATTCTTGAAAGTGCCGCAGATATACAGGATTATTTAACAAACAGATAAGCTGTGGCCAGCAGATAACCACACAGGGGGTAATTGTCTTAACACCAAATCTTGTACACTGGATTTATGTGACGGAGGATTAGGGTTGGAAATCCTACCCGGCTACATCACAGTGAAGGTGTAAGTTCAAGGGACACTAGGACCTCATATCTTAATTTTTTCACAAAATGAAGAACCCTGTACTCAAAGTTCTTGGTAAAATTTATTCTTCACCAAATGAACTTTCTACTCCACTGAAAGTTCTTGGCAGAAATCAATTTCATGCTTGACATAATAAATGTTTTAGTCAGGGTCCTAGTCATTCACATGGCGCTTACAGGCATTATAATATATTACTAGAGATACTAAGAGACTATTACTACCGGGAGATGACTAACGCGTGTCTGTATCAAAGTACCTGTGACACTGTTAAAACATCCACTGTCACTGTGGTTACAATGTTGTTGTTGTTATGCAAACATGTCGTTTGTGTTTTTAAAACTATAAATTTTAAACCTGTATTTCTTTCTCTGAAAATCTTTTAGTGTTACAGAAAAGACAAGTATTTATATTTTACAGGGATGTACACATGGTACTTGTACAAATGTAATAACTTGAGGACATAGAGGATGAAATTCAGGCATATTGTGTTAATTGTATTACAGTAACTGTTGTGTAAATGCAAGAATAAAGACTTCCAGTACACCCGGAAACCCTGCTTTTGTTTCATTTACTTATATTCAAAGTGGATACATGTATTTATATGCAACGATCAAGGTCTTGTTTGATCACTTTTATGTACATAGAAATTAATATTGTTAGTGACAACTGAACCGTACATTCCTAATTTCGGCATTGATCAGTGCATTGAATTTTTGCATTGTGTTATGCATGTATACTTATAATGCATCTCTTTTCATTTTCTGATTGCAGGCTTTATCGATGACAGCAACAACAACCAGAAAGACCTGAACGACAACTCGGCCCCTAGCATGCTGAAGATAATCAAACAGCATGAACCGTCGGCAACCGTGACATCTCCAGAACGGGACCTCCAAGAGGAAACCACGGAGGTTGAGCAGCGAGAAGAACAAGGCGAGCCTGGCGGCGATGAATCCGTACGATCGGATGGCGAAGGAACCAACATATTCGAATGTGCTGATTGCGAGGTAATCACCACGAGCGCCAAGACGTACTTCTGGCACTTGAAGGAAGAACATGGCGCAGATTTCAATGTGTTTGAATGCAACGAATGCGACTTTGCCACTCGCGATCGACAGCTCCTAGCGGAACACAGTCTAAATCATTCCCAAGTAAACGAGGAGATGTCGGCCACGTTGGAGGAGCAAGAGGAGGAAGACGGAGATGACAATGACGAAGATGATGAGGATGAGGATGATGAGGAAGAAGAGGATCTGAGCATTGCTCAGACAACGGGAGATGATCAGCTGATAAAACCTGAAGCCGCAGATGTGCTGTCCTACCAGCAGCAAGCTAGCAAGTCTATGCTGAATCAAGAGAAGTTGTTTTCGTCCATAAATCTCGACTCCTCCCCTAACAGTTCCACCACCAGCATTATCGGAAACATGATCAAAAGCATCAAGAGCGTTCCGTTCAACATCGGCGACATTGACGCCAAGCCTAAGGAAGAAGAGGCTCACATCAGTAAGAGTGCTTTCATGGGCAAGATGGGGTTAGGGATGGGAGCCATGGGCAGCCAGCCGGTCTTCCCTGGCTCAAAATCAGAGGAAGAGGAGACAAAGCTGATGATTGATGAAGGGATGCGGCAGATCCGGACGTCGACGCCAGTGGTTCGACCCCAGCCAACAGGTCAGCAAAGCCTGCTCAAGGTCAACCACGCACTGCTGGCAAAACAGCAGAACCGCTTCGCGACCACTACTGGACGGCCTGTAACCATGGCAACAGGCACCATTGGAAGCAAGCCTAAATCTGGATGCGCTCCTGTCCGAGAAGCCGTGGACCCCGCTAAATACGTCACTATACAGGAGGCTGACGGAGTGAAATACGCATGTTCTAAATGTGGGAACATCTACAAATGGCGCAAGTCACTCAACAAGCATTGGAAGGAGAAGCACGATGGAGAAATCCCAGACCCGCGACCCAACTTTACAGCACTCAATATACCGCGACTGAAGAGCAGCCTAACCACACCGACCGCAGTCAGCGTCCTGAAGGATCCTAATGGGAACTTGGAAATCCTAAACGACCAGCGAATTGTTTCGAGAAGCACTTCAGGTCACATGTCCGGAGGCGAGGTGAAAATGGAGACGATCTCCTACAGATCTCCAGCGATTCGTAGAGCCCTGAAACGACCGACAAGTGGCATGGAATCTGGAACGACCAGCAGTTATGCCTCTGACTTTGGCGTGTCTGTTAAAGGGACCTCAGTATCCAGCAGCAACGGACGTAGCCTGCTCAAGTTCCCTCCCCAGGCTGCGCAGATGTCACCAATGGTCTTCCACGGCTCCAGTCCCGAGAAAAGCATCACCTACATTACCCCTTCCGATGGCAACAGTCTTGGAAAATACGGCACGACGACAATCATCACCAAGAAGCCGTCGATGATTATGGTGGACAGTCAAGGCAAGCAGTCCGTCCTCGAGTCTCCTATCGATCTCACAAAACAAATCAGCCAGCCTCCTGCCTACCACCATATGAAGTCCGACACCGGAGCCTTGGATCTTTCACAGAAGAGCGTCCAGAGTATCATGTCTCCTGCCAGTCATAGTATACAGGCTGTGAGCACGGAGGTGGAGCCACCGCAAGACGAACCGCTCGATTTCTCCATCAAATCATCCTCCAAGGACAAGATGGAGACTTACAGCGACAGCGTACCAGAGCAGATCGGGTCTCTCAACCTCCAGTGCCCCAGCTGCGCTTACACTGCACGAAACAAGCAGGATTACGACAAGCACTTGGAACTGCACTTGCGCAAACGCCACCACAAGTGCGCCGAGTGTCAGGAAGTCTTTTTCACGGTGACTGAGCTAAATTACCACTTCTCCAGCGAGCACAGCGACATCCTCCAACAGCAGATGCTGGCCATTGCCAGCGGTGACGGGGCGGGCAGTCTCACACAACGCCCCCAACAGGGAAAAACCCAGGAATCGACTCAGCTGTTTAAATACCTGACAATGAATTCGCCAGAGCAGTTACTGTCGTGTCTGGTGTGCGGAACCATCTTCCAGTGGCAGTGGACCTTGTCCAAGCACTTTGAGGAGGCCCATGGTATGTTGCCCAACCCGTACAAGAAGGCGGCCATAGCAGCAGGCTCACCCAGCTATTCAGATGATATAGACGAGGAACCACCCAAGCTTCACCGATATGACGCTTATAAAACTAACAGCCTGAATCCACTCCAATGCAAGTTCTGTACATTTGTGGCTGGCTGCAGCCAGGAACTGACGCAGCACCAGCTCCGGCATTCCATTGGACGGCAGTATGCGTGCGGGGCATGTCCCTTTACAACCCGCTGGAAGGACCAGCTACAAAACCACTACAAACAAGTTCATCCCGCGGCGAGTTTAGAAGGGCGAGTGGCGGCGTCCCCTACGGTTACAGAGAGAGAACTGCCTCAGCACAACCAGATTGTCACCAGCAACGGCTCTCTGGTAGAGATCTCCACAGAGGAAGGGACGGCCATTGTCATCCCTACGGCTCCTGAGGAGACTGAACCTGAACTCAGCGGCTCAGATCGTGAAGGAGAATCTCCCTCAAAGAAATCGAGGATGAAAGCTATGGCTGGCATGAACAACAACGCTGAGGCGCTGCTTCCCTTCAAGTGTTCCGTGTGCGAATACCGTGCCCGTTGGCCTTCCGAAATCACCCAACACATGAAGAATCACTCCGATGAGAAGCCATTCCTCTGTCCTCGTTGCTCCTACCGATCCAAATGGAAGTGGGATGTTGTCAAACACCTGAAGCGGTGTGGTGGTGGTACAGTCAAGGACGTCATAGACACAACTAAGGCCCGTAAACAACAACAAGTCAAAGCACTGCTAGCTGATGTTCCACCTTCCACCAAGAGCAGCAAGAGCTCCACCGTTCTGCACTCGCCAACTGCTGGGAGGGAACTGCTCTCCAACGGGCCCCCTAACGTTACCGTGGTACCCAGTGCCGGGGGTGGTTATAGCCAGGTAGAGAACCCGTCACCTTTGGAACGATCCTATGCATCCGGGTGTGAGGATCTTCGGAATGAGAGCGCCCAGCTGTCCGACTGCTCAGATTCCTACAGTCCAACTGGTGCCTCAATGTCTGGATCCGGGGATGACCTGAGCCAGAGTCTACTAAGTCAGGGCCAGCATTTCTGTCTTCATTGCCCGTTTGTAGGTAACAGCCCTGCCGAGCTGAAGCGCCACTCCCGTGTTCACTCCGATGAGAAACCATTCATCTGTAAAACCTGTGGCTACTGCTCCAAGTGGAAATGTGACCTGAAGAAACACCTGCGAACGTACAACCACACCTCGGCCGTTCCTCTAACCTATGGCGGACACGGCCGCAAGCCAGCAGACTGGAAGGACGAACAGAACGGGACGGAGCCCAGCGTCTGTGATGAGGCCTCTGCTGGACAGGAAAACCTGGATACTGAATGGGGGAAGACGACATCATCATCACGATTGCCAACCTTGTATAAATGTGAAAAATGTCAGTATGTAACATACAAGAAAAACCAACTGGACAGTCACATGAAGATCCATCGTGACTCCTCTGTCAGCTCAGGTCAGGCAGGAAAACTGAAGTGTAAGACTTGCGACTTCACCGCCAGCGACCTGTCGTCGTTCCTGCAGCATAAACTGACACATTCCACACAGCAAGGGGGTGACGCGACTGTTGCCATGGCAACAAATGCAAACAGCTCCGAACAACTGCCATCGGATTCTACTGGCAACAGCAGTGTCGGCCAATCACAAGATAGTGGTGAACCGGCAACGGCACCTTCGGGGAAACACCGACGTAAACCAATCAGAGGTCACCGCATAGTGAACAACCCTATCACCACGGATACTGAGCCATTCGAGCCAGTATACGGCATGGAAGACTTGGAAGACATGGGGGAGAAAAGCAACAACTCTCTGGCTCTGGATTTCACTAAGAAAGACCTTCCCGTTGGCACGGTGGCCCCAATGATCCAGGCATCCAGTAAGATCAGCCGCTTGCCTGGCAGCCAGAAAACTCCACACTACAAGTGTAGCCACTGTCCGTACATGACGGACAACAAGTTCAACTATGAGAAACACACTCGCTTCCATACCACACCGAATAAGTACACATGCGAGTGGTGTAACTGGAGTATCGATCGTCTAAACCTGTTATACAGACACGCCCAGATCGTACATCCAGAGGAGCTAGCTCTCCAAGAGAAGGAAACATTCTTCGGTAAAGTCCGTGGCAGGACTGGATCATCTGGATTCGTGGGCACTGCTGATCCTGAAGGCCTGGAGGACTCTCTGGAGCAGGAGGATCCTGAAGAAGTGATTGATCCTGATGTGTTGTCTGTGCGGAGGCGACTGTCGCTAGGCAATGGGAAGCGGACCCGGGAAGAGGGTGGGGAAGAACAGGAGAAAACCAAACGACGTCGTAGGCTGAAAACCTGTCCGGAGTGCGGCTACATTACGGACAATGTAACCACGCTACAACGACACATGGCTAAACATGGCAGCGGTGGGAAATACCAATGTAACTTCTGTAACTATGCCGTCGACCGCTTACACATCGTCGAGTACCACATGAAGATTGTGCACCTGAAGGAGCAGAGCACGATAAAAATGGAAGAAAGGAAGATGAGTACAGATGAAGAGCCCTCGCTCCCGGCAACCCCTCAGGAAGATCCCGTAGAGGAAGAGGTTCCGGAAGAAAATACACCAGAGGTTCCCGAAGAAAATACACCAGAGGAGATGTCTGTGGATGGTATGGAAGAGTCCAACACTGAGGACAAAGAAGGGGTGGAAGGTGAGGAAGAAGAAGTGGTGGAAACAGAGATGGTGCCGGATGGAGAGATAGTAGAAGAAGAAGTGGAGGACGAGAGCGGGAAACCGAAGCGTGTGTTGTGGGAAATTACGCGGATCAAAGGCCAGAGGATGAAAGTGCAACGTATCGGCAACAAAACGACCTATCACTGCCTGCAGTGTCCCTTCATCAACAAGAACATCACAAACTCCGCCAATCACATGAAGCAGCACGGTGCAAAAAAGAAATATGTCTGTGAGTTTTGCGACTACAGCCTGGATCAGCTCCGCCATATCATCACACACATGAAAAACGTCCACGGAACGAAGGGTAGTTACGAGGGCATGGACACGTCGTGTGACACTGGTGACGATTGCGGTCTGCCGGGCGACCAGGAGGGTAATGACAGCCTGGATTCCGATGCTGTTGAGGAACAGTGGAACGAAGCTGATAAAGTTCGCAAAGCGGTGAGTCCCAGAGGGAGCACTGGCTCAGCTGATTCTGGTGAGGGTCCCAGAAAGAGTCCAGGGTCACCGAAATCCAACGGTCACACACGCCACCGTTGCAGCATTTGTCCCTTTGTCACCCAAACCCCAGCATCTCTGAAACGTCACATGGACGGACACAAGAGATTTGGTGCCAAACTCCAGTGTGACGAATGTGATTACAAGGCCACGACGGGGCGTCTCCTACAGCAGCACGTCAAAGCACAGCATGGGTCAGCCAAGCAGGCGTGAGACTGAGTGTGCACAGTGTACATGATCCCTGAACTGAAATGGTCAATGGACCGTGACTGTGACTTGGTGGACCGTGACCATCAGTGGCAGCTACTACCACAGCTACATAAGCATTCATGAAAAAAGTTAAACATTGTCACATAGCAGTGACTAGACTTGACTGGGTGATGTTGTATAGTTTAGCCTATAAATAACGCACAGTCTTCACTGTTTACACTGGCTTGAAAACAAGACATCAGGTGGCCGACAACAGCACAGAAGATTCTAGTATTGACACTGAGAATTATTGCAGACAATATTAAGTATTTGCTCAGCTTGAATGTGTCCTGAACACCCAAATGCTGCTCTATATTATGGTGTGAGCGTCAGGCCATGTCTTCCAAAAATGCTCTCAGGCAGTGCATGCAGTGATTATAGAAAATGTCTTCCGTTGTCGTAACCGCAAGTGACCTTGTGACCTTTAGCTCAATTTTTACTGGAGAGAGATATATTTGTCTGGTTGCCATAGTGACCAAAACATCCCTTTATCTGCTTGCTAGATTTTGTATTGTATAGCGTAATCATCGAACTCTCCTAATCTGGTGTGCCTTGAATTCACAAAGGTTGTAAATAGACTTGATTATATATATTTACATATATATTCGGGAAGTTGAGCATTGATTTATATGTATATACATCTATGTTTTTTTTTATCATTTGCCCAATTCCAACCATTCCCAATTCCAGTGGTCATCTGGTATTGTTAATCATCAAATGGCACACAAGTTTCCCTGTGGTTAACGATACGACCTCGTGTTACATGAAGTCGTACTTCCTCTTGAAAATGCTTTAATCACCCAAGTGTGTCTTGAAAAATACAGCGAAATATATTTTTGTATGCACTTGTAAATTACTATTGATGTGAATACGATTATATATCTGTATAGATCTACATGTATGACAATTTGGAAGAAAACTTTAACAAAAAAACAATTTGGTGGAGTGCCTTATGCGTGTTGGTCAATGAGCAGGGTTGGTTGTATTTTTTTTGGGGGGGGGGCTTTGTGATGAAGTTGTAAATAATCTGATCATCAATTTATTTGCCCTTTGATCTCTCATGTTTTAAACCACTTTGCTGTACATATTTTTTTCTCTCTTTTCACATATTTTTGTGCCATTTTATACCCGAAACAAATGTTGGGAGAAAGTTACTATGGAAAAGGAAAATAAAGTGGGGCAGAAAAAAAAGCTGTTACTCGTTAAATGCGAGCCACATTTCTGCCTTGACTGAGGATTTATTATTCCCTAGCGTGATACTACATTCCATGTTGTATGTACCCGTTCCACACCCTTGTGTTCCATCGCGTTTGTTCACCTGAATACCCTCGATGCAAAATCCATGAACTTGATTTGCAAAGAAATATACCTTGTTTATTCCCATATTGTTGAAACAGGATATGTGGTAGGTTTTTTTTTTGAAGTTGATGGTAACAGTGGTTGGTTTAACTAATAATAATGGACTATACACATGCAAATTTAAACGACCTGTTATGTATTCTTATAGGCACATGTTATATATATATATGTCATTGTACTACAAACTTATGAATGAAAAATGGTTGTGCATATAGTTGATATGCTTATATCTAACCAGTCAGGTCTGCTGTCACTTAATTGTGGGTAGGTAGTAAAAAGTTGTTTATAGAGTTAAATTTGTCGCTCAAGGCCAAAGCAGATTACCAGAAATGGAATTGGTACTATGAAATTAAATCTTGGGATTTGACATGTGAGCCTTAATTGTTAAGATGATGTTTCATATAAAGTCTGTATCCTAAAAATGATGCAACACATTTCCAAGTAGAACTGTGAAACCTCCGATACAATATTCAACTAGATATCCATGCAAGTTGTCTGGTATCAAGTGCCTGTTGTGATCATTATTACTTTTTTTACCCCAGAGCGAGCCATGCAGGCTTGTTTTTGTTACAACCCCCCACCCCCCTCACGTTTCCGGAAAAATTGTTTTTAAGGGGGGTATAGCTCGTAACCGTGGTCTCATTTACCTGTTTGCGGTTTGTTATGCACTGTGTATCGTGATGTTATCATATTGGGTGATGGTGAATAGTTACATTTGGGGGAATTTGTGAAGATTCTGTTCATTCGTGATAAAAGAAAAGGACTTGAAGAATGGTATACTACTGCCCAAAAGCTCAATTCCTGTAAAACTTAACATTTATATGTAAATGCATCCATATAAGCTTTCTGGCTGTTAAAATCGCATCTTCCGAAACAGAATCACCATAACTGCCTTACAGAGTGATTTTTGTATCTTATACATATATATTCAGTGTTCTGTACAGAGACTTTGTCCGGTGCAGTTTCATGACCAGATGTTAATGAACTCTGATGTTTACGATCATGTGCCTTGACTACTATTGTAGTTGACACAGAAGCAAATGGTTGGCATTTTGTTGGATTTTCACCTTGTTGAAATTACCAGCTTTTATTATGTGCATTATATTGACTTATGTAGTGTAGCAGTATGGTAATTTGTAAAAACAGGGAAACCTTAGGGGGAGGAACTTAACCTCCTCATCTGCTGTGCAAAAATTTGTGTTCATATACTGATGTGCAACCTAAGCCACAGGAAATGCATTTAGAGACTATGTTTATAAGTGGCTACGGCATACTAAATCGATGGACGTTCAAGCCATGGCCATTTCTGCTCATTTGTCTAAAGTAGGTCCGTGAGACCGGATCACTATAGTAACCTGTACAACAAAGTAAAAAGTGTCTTTCCACTTTTTGGTGCAAACATGTTAATAACCTTTAAAGCTCACTGTGTCTGTTAATGAATATTCATGTATGTCACTTTAATAACGGAAGGGTTTACCTAGTCGAGAATACTTGTTTTTAAACATCCATGTTTACAATGATCAAGATTCTTCCAGATTTAACAATAATCCTCATCTTGCCAAAAACAAAAATCATACCAGCGAGAAAAAAGCCTCATCAGACGTAAATTCTTTGCTTCCATTTTGGGTGATGTTTTTGTCACTTGCACCACATATCAATGTTAGTAGTAATCCTTGAAATGCCTTGTAAAAATAGAACAACCTGTATGGTAGAAAAAAAAAAGATATTCTCTTTTTGTGTTTCCGTGGGGAAATTTGTGCATGTGGATTCATACGCCGGGCGTTGTAGGGCCACGTAGCAGTAGTGTAGTGCAAGTGTACTGGTACCTGGTAGTACGTCAAGTACGTGTGTACTCTGGAATGTAGGTCAACTAGCATTCTGTTGTAGTTATAGTGCCTTAGCTTGAACTAAGTTTGCCCCATATTGTACGGTGGCAACCATTTATATATACACACAACGGTCTGCAAGACTTACCCAATGAACTCAATAAATAAAAATTCTTTATTATAACTTCCGTGTTTCTGTTATCTTTGCAGAGCAGAGCAGCCATTAAGGAAAACGTTTCCTGACAATTCTAAAACATTTAAATGAGGTCTCCTTCTATTTGACAGGGACCAACGCATGCATTTCCTGTCAAGATTCTCCACAGGAGGGCGCCCTTTCTTTGAAATAATTGTCCACATTGACGGTGGCTGTGGGTGATAGGGAACATCAAATGATTATGATGTAATAATGCTAGTAGTTCATGAAATGATTTTATGGTAATTCCTGCAAAGATTGGTGTCCATTGAGTGAAGAAGAGCCACTATAGTTCTTGCCTATGGATGAGAGGATTATTTTATGCATACAACGTAGTATTTATGGGCTGCAAGGTTAGCTGGATTGAATCTGGCTGATCTTTCTTTATGGCCGAAGTGATGTCTGAATTCAGCACCAAGCTGTCTGGGAACCTAGAAGAAGAAACCTGCACTAGTCACTACACATAGTTAAAATGTTAGCCCAAGAACTCGGGTCCAGGTGTCGGAAGGGATAGTAGTACATGTACACCAAACACCAGTGGCTATGGCCCTGTGAGTCTAGTGGTAAAAGCCATCTGCTTGGTGTGTAGGTAGGGGGTTTAATCCTAGGTAGTGTCATACCACAGATGTTAAAATGGGGTGGGTTCTATCATATGATATTAGAGGTCGAATACCGGAGTAAAGCACAATTCACCAATTGCCCTTGGAAACCAGGCCTATTACTATGTTGAAACCCGCCTTGAGAGACCACTGCCATGAAAATCACCTGCTTTGACGCACCTGTCTTGAAAAGGACCACATATTCCTGGTAGGCCACACATAGACCACCTGTTACCAAAGACCACCTGTCTTGAGAGACCACATTTTTATGGCCAACCTGGTGGTTTGTCAAACCAGATTCTACTGTAGGATCAGGAGTATACAGACATTCTATTTTTATGAGGTTCGTGTATTAACTGGTGACAAAGATTGTAATCTTTGCCTTTCCGCAATATTGAAAAGACTGGTGTCATCACCTCCGTGGGATCATGTATTACCTACAAACTGCAGCCTGTACCGTCTCTGGCTTTGACCAGTTGAAGCATTGCTTCTCACTACAGTGAGCCTCTTGGTGGCCACTCTCTCGAGAGGTACCCTCCGTAATGTGTCCAAACACTTTTGCCTCTACCAGTACCACTAGGAATATATTTACATCTCTCTAGCTCTCACCAAGAGCTGCCTCTTTAATGTGGCCACTATTTCTTGACAAATAGAGTGGCCTTATTAGACCGGTTTGCAGAAAAATGTTTACTGTACATGTCCTAATACAAGTGCAGTGCACGAGTGCAAGGGCTTGGGTGTGCGTCTAATAAATTTCAACAATAAAGCCTGTTGTCCGGCACCTACAAGTGGTATATATGCATATTTGCTGTCTGAACAGGAAGCACATGGACCTTTGGTTACAAGGAAGTGGAGATTTGCACATACGCGGCAGCCAAACCGAGCAGAATATTGCTTGAATTTTACCGTTTCTTGATGATCTTTTGATGTTTTATCAGGCGTTTGATGTGAATTTGTCCTTTAAACAGATGTGGTATGTTTGCCACTGGAGGGGCCTGTGCATCTATCAAGGCATATTCGGTAGTCTAAAACCAACACTAAGTGTGGTAAATACCGTGGTCATGATGGCTAAATTTAAATTTTTTATGGGTACAGGCCTCTTTATTGAGGGAGGTTCCCATGATATGTATCAGTATGCCGAACACAACAGAACAAATGCATGTCACCAGTCTTCGGTTTTACTAATACCACTGGTTTCCTGACAGTTGCAGGCCCATCAATCTACAAATTCCACACATAAATAACATTTATCAATAATCCAACAATTAAAACAGGTGATAATTATTGAATGGAAATCAATAAATAGGGAACTGTGTGCTGTAGGGGCAGACACCCGCGAACCCGTTGAGTGGCCGATATGAATAACCAATTCCATTCCTATTATGGACTGCCACCTTCTTGGCAGCTAGCCGATACTGGGAGCTCAGTTGGTTGTCTGCTGCCTTGCACAGACATGGTATGCTGGTCTGCAACCTGTTCTACTACCACAGCATTCGTAGCTGCTGTAAGTTCTGGCAAGTGTTTATCGTCAGTAGCATTGTTGACGTCAACGATCGTTGACAGCACCGTCGGTTCCTCCGGCCCTGGATCGAGGACGACCTGGTTTTCCCCAACCAGTAAGATTTTGTCATCGCCTGCCCAGGTATCCGTTGCGAAGACTATCTGGTTAGCATCGGCGATGCCAGTCTCCGAGACTGTGGTCTGGTTGCTAGGCAAAACGTACTGGATGATATACTGGTCGCTGTTCTCTGTGGTAGTCATGGCAACGGGGTCTGACGCCACCACAACTTCCTCCCGGTCTCCCGGTTGAACCACAAAAGCTGCCTGCCCGTCCTCCGACTGGACCAGGATCTCCTGCTGGGGAGCTGGGCTGGTCTGGAGTAACAGAAAGGAAGGAGAATGTTTCAGGATCTGTTATCGACAGAAACGTTAGTTTCAGAAAACACAATCTTTATTTGTTCTCTCTCTCTATATATATTTTTATATTCATCTATCCCCGTATAAACTACGCACAATTATATCTATATTTTTTATCAATATTGAATATGGGCACCAATCTGTCTAGCACAGCACGCTGAATACCCACATATTAATTATTTGATCAAGATACATGTACCAGTACAGCTTCAACACCAGCTTTGGTTCTTAAAACTGGGCCAGGGCTGTGTTTCATAAAACATAAAGACGTTGCCTATGTAAAGACATCTTTAAAGTTTTATGAAACAGAGGCCTGGTATACATTTTGTACAAGGATAATGCTTAGTTAATCTGGGTCAGGAGCATATGTGTTCATGAAATGAGATCCAGAACAAATCACTGTGTGTGTTGTGGTATTACCGCCGTACAGTTGATTCACCACGCTTTGTAATATTTACACCTGTTTACAACCACACCGAACCATTCCCAAACTACTAATACAAATACAGTTGAACCTGCTCTAAAGACCACCTGTATATAAAGATCATCAGCTTAATGTTCAGTAAGACCACATTTCGCAAATCTCCCGATATACTTTCTATATAACTGAACCTGTACATAAAGACCACCTTGTGTATAAGGACCATGGTTTGTTGGTCTCTAAGGTGGTCTTTATACACAGGTTTCACTGTATTACACTAAGGTGATATCCTACCTCCTGTGACAGGTCGATGATTTGCTGAAGCAGAGCCGCTGTAGACGTCGAGGTTTCAGTCTCCTCAGTCATCTCTGGAACACACAGTTATAATGGGTGTCAGAAACCTTCTTTGCTGCTACAGTAGATAACGTTCTACTGGGTTGCCTCACTCTCTGATAATGTATTCCTTCCACCCCTGTAAAACCTCTTGTTACTTTGATATATTCCTAAACACCTGGAGGGGGGGGGGGGAGGGTAATGATCTTGATAATAACTTACTGAACATCCCATGCACTCACCAACACATCATGCACCCATGACCACCACTCTGCCCACCCCACCCATGCACTCACCTCCACCCCGTACACTCACTCCACCCCATACACTCACCTCCATCCCATACACTCACCTCACCCCATACACTCACCCCCACCTGAGCACTCACCCCCACCTGAGCACTCATACCCCACACATACACTCACCCAACCCCATGCGCTCACCCCCATCCCATCCCATACACTCACCCCCACCCATACACTCCCAGCACATCACCCCATACATTCATCCCACTCATACACCCATCCCCACCCCATACACTCACCCCAACTCATGCACTCACCACCACCCCATAAATTCACCCCACCCCATCCCATATACTCACCCCCCTGCTGCAACATCTGGAAGGCCGGGGCGAGGTCCCCAGTCTCCACCCCCTCTGGGGTCACGACCTGTAACCCCTCCCCTTCACCCATCACCAGCTGCTCCCCTTGGATATCCATAGCAACCAAGGCGGAGTTCGAGTCGTCAAGGAGACTGTTGTTCTCCAGCTGGACATTATGTCTCAGTCGTAGGTGGCGTTTCATATCCGACTGGTTACCGAAAATATAATCGCAGCTGAGGCAGCGGTACACCTTGGTCTCCTCCGACGCCTGCATAACCGGCTGGGCCGCGTCTTCCGGCTTGGCCGTGCACTGCTGGCCTTTATGCTGGCGTGTGTAGTGGATTTTCAGGTAGCCGAGGGTGTTGGCAGAGTAGGAGCAATGCTGACAGGAATAGCGCCTCACAACGGAGTGCGTCTCCATGTGACGCTTCAGGTGACTCGTTTGAGTCGCCTCATAGGAACATCTGATGAAAAGGAAAAGAAAAACTGATAGAAATCACACGGAACATACCACAACTTCACTGTGAAAAGTATAAACGTTTTCTCGCAAAATATAATTGCTAACTTTAGAGACAGAGTACCCTCTGTGATTTTTATTATGAAGAGTGACCAGAAACTGACCTGCTCATGGGGAAATAATGGGGCTTTCTAAACTCTAACAATTCTTAAACTGTCCTAGTTTAGATACCGGTATTTTTTTAAGCAACTCAAAATTTGACTCTATTATATTATTTAGAATTTACTGAAAAAGACGGGAAGGTTTAGGTGGTGTAAAATGGAAAGAATTTTCTTTGCATGTACGTTATTTGATGCGTAAAACACGTCACTATAATAAAAAATATTCAGTTTGCTTGCAAATATGAACACTACACTACACAAAATACTTTAAGAACACCAAAATTGTCTAAACGACCTAATAATTCCAAGAAAAAGAAAACATACATGGTAAAAGTATCCAAGATAATTATAGCCAAGACAACTGCACGATGGTAACAAAACATGGCATACAAAAAGAGTTGAAACTTACTGGTTACATTTGAACTTCCCATGTTTGTGACTGCGAACATGCCATCGGAGAGCTGTCTTTGATTTGTAAGATTTCCCACACTCTGTGCACAAGAATGGTTTCTCCAGCGAATGCCGCAGCATGTGACTACTCAGATTGTTGCGGCTGCGGCAAGCGTGCGAACACAGGTGGCATTTAAAGGGTTTGATGCCTTCATGGATCCACGTGTGCTTCTGGAGGTCGGAGGCTGTACGGAAGAATCCACGATCGCAATATTTACAGTTGAATGACTTCCGACCTGAAACAGAGGACCGCCATTGTTTTATTTGCAATACATTATTTTCCACAAAGATAGGTTGTGAAATTGTCATATGGCATTTAGTTATCATTTCAGTTGATAAACCCAAGTGCTTAAATATTGATTGAATAAGTTCACTTCCAGGCAAGCCAAGCATCTTATATCTTCTATTAAGATATTACTGAGATAACATTGTTATTGGTACATAGAGTAGTCACAGTGACTGTATTGCACTAGTTCAGATGTAAATTAATCATCTTAAAACTTCGGGGTGTTCCAACATGACATCAAACTGATTTTTTTTTAGGCAAACAGACAAATATAAATTTTTACCCAGCTTGGCTTTTGGTCGCTGAGTCTCTGACGTGGTGCAGTTCCGGATCTCCTCAGGGGTCATCTCAGGATGTCGGATCTGGATATGGATCTTCAGCTGCCTGGCCCTGGGGAGAGATAATGATTGGTTGGAAACAGGTGAAACACAAACAGCCAGTGACCTGGAACACTAACTACTTGACCTAAACAGAAATAGAACTCAAAATATTTGAAATGAATAGAAATCGAAGAACCACTACAAACATAGCACGCAGTATCTACTACCACAGTACCACTATACACCTTTACTATTCCTGTTGCTGCTTCAACTACTGTTGCTAATACCGCTAGAGATACATACTGTTGCTACTACTGTCAATACTATTGCTCATGTTGCTACTACTACTACTACTACTACTACTACTACTATTGCTACTACTACCATTACCACCACCACTACTACTACTACTACTACTACTACTACTACTACTACTACTACTACTATTACAGTGGTCCCTGCGATTTAAGACCACCCATTTCAGCCAGCAAAATATGGTCTTAAATTGAAGGTGGCCTTAAAATAGAGGGATATTTATACTGAAAAAAAAAATATATACAAGTGGTGCCACTGATATCTGGTCTTTTAAAATGCAG
>JAAUYG010029779.1_pt1 | contig 21282 bp, 20 predicted proteins | sample 7278091 | NCBI WGS metagenome assembly JAAUYG01 (sample SAMN14350201, study PRJNA611818) | marine sediment metagenome | isolation source: surface marine sediment (0.6m) | place: French Polynesia: Moorea | collected 2018-08
ACTGTTCTTGGTGTTCGTCACAACACTCGCGCGCGTGCGCGACAAAGAAACACTTTGGCGAACGCATCCTAAACATCTGCTTCAGAAAGGAACTTGCCATTCGGCTTCGTGGCGGCCCTGCTCTTCAGCAGCCTGATTAACCTGGTGCTTTTTTTCCGCATTTTCGAAATTGCCTTCTTTGAGCCCTTCACCGACCATCACGGCGCCCATGGCCATGGCGGTGAGGGGGTCCATGGCGTTGCCATCGAGGAAGCCCCCTTGCAAATGCTTGTCGTCATGGTGACGGCGGCCGTGATGCTCTTCGCCCTGGGGCTCTACGCCGGGGATATTGTCGAGGGTTTCGTAACGCACGTCATACCGGCAGGAATTCTCTGATCGATGGAACCGATTTATTCATTCAAACCCCTCGCAGCCGTTCTGGTTTCGCTCATCGCGGCCCCTTTTATCTTCGGAAGCCGCTCGCCCAACCTGCGTGAGGGGTGGACCTTCCTGGCCGCTCTGATCAAGTTCGCCCTGGTGGGTTCCATGCTCCCGGCGGTGCTGGCCGGACAGGAAATCACGTATACGGTGGCGAGGGTTCTGCCGGGCTTGAGCATTTCCCTGCGGGTGGATGCGTTCGGCATGCTCTTCGCGCTGGTGTCCTCCTCGTTGTGGATCGTCACCTCGGCCTATTCCATCGGTTATATGCGGGGCCTGGACGAGCATGCCCAAAACCGGTATTTCACCTGCTTTGCGATTTCCCTGAGCGCGACCATCGGCGTGGCTTTTGCCGGCAACCTCCTGACGCTCTACCTGTTCTACGAGATGCTCTCCCTGGCCACCTATCCGCTGGTCACCCACCATCAGGACCGCGAGGCCCGGACGTCGGGGCGCAAATACCTGCTCTACACGGTGGGCGCCTCCATCGGCCTGGTCCTGCCGGCCATGCTGATGATCTATAATCTGACAGGGGATCTGACCTTCAGTACCCAGGGCGTCCTGGCCGGTCATGCGTCCCGGACCACCGTGGCGGTCCTGCTGTTCATGTTTGTCTTCGGATTTGCCAAGGCCGCGGTCATGCCGCTGCATTCCTGGCTGCCCGCGGCCATGGTGGCCCCCACACCGGTGAGTGCCCTGTTGCACGCCGTCGCCGTGGTCAAGGTGGGGGTCTTCAGCATTTTCCGCACCCTCAGCGGGATTTTCGGGACCGATCTGCTGGCCTCGCTGGATCTGGGCGTATGGGTGACGGCGCTTGCTTCGGTCACCATCCTCACCGGTTCGCTGGTCGCCCTTTCACAGGACAACTTGAAGCGCCGCCTGGCTTTTTCCACCATCGCCCAGCTATCTTACATCGTTTTGGGGGTCGGGCTGCTGTCCCCCAAGGGGCTCACCGGCGGGATGATCCACATCGCCATGCACGCCTTCGGTAAAATCACGCTCTTTTTCTGCGCGGGTGCCATTTATGTCGCCACGGGCAAGAAAAACATCAGCGAGATGACGGGCCTCGGGCGCCAGATGCCGATTACCATGGGGGCCTTTTTCATCGGGTCCCTGAGTGTTATCGGCCTGCCGCCGACCGGCGGTTTTTTGAGCAAGTGGTATCTGGCCCTGGGCAGCCTGGATGCGAACCAGTGGCCCATCCTGGTCGTCTTGCTGACCAGCTCGCTGCTCAATGCGTTTTATTTTCTGCCGATCGTGTTCAAGGCCTTTTTCAATCCGGCCGAGCCGGGGGCGGAAGCGTCGCCGGGGATGGCGGAGGCACCCGCGTGGTGCATGGTGCCGCCGGTAATCACGGCGGTGGGCTCTGTCGCGTTGTTTTTTTACCCCGATGTATTTTTAAATCTCGCCCGGCTGGCCCTCGGGTGACGGAGATTGGCAAGGATGCAACCCAAAAAAGAGTTCGACTATTTCGATCGACCGGAAGTGATCCGCAAGCTATGGATTCTGCTGTATATTGTTTGCGGGCTCACGGTGGTGGGGGAATTGTTCGCCCACCGGCACCCCCATTTCGGATTTGACGCCTTTTTTGGATTCAGCGCAGTTCTGGGATTCGTGTCCTGTGCGGCGCTGATCCTGTTCTCCAAGTTGGTGGCCCTCCTTCTCAAAGCCCGTGAGGATTATTACGATGACTGATTTCCCTCCCGTGGTTTTGTTCATTCTGGGCGCGCTGCTGGTGCCTGTTTTCAGGGGACCAGCGCGAAACTGGTTCGTCATTCTAATTCCGGCCGCCGCCTTTCTCCTGATCGCCAATCTCCAAGCCGGGGCGAGTTGGCAGGTTTCTTTTTTGGGCTATGAGCTGACCTTTCTCAGGGTCGATAAGCTCAGCAAGGTCTTCGGCTATATTTTCACTCTCAATGCCTTTGCCGCCTTCATTTACGCTTTTTACCTGCGGGATGCCACCCAGCACGTGGCGGCCCTGTTTTACATTGGCAGCGCCCTGGGCGTGGTGTTTGCCGGCGATCTGATCAGCCTCTACCTCTTCTGGGAAATCATGGCCGTGGCCAGCACCATGCTGATCCTGGCGCGCAAGTCCCAAAAGTCCCTGGGTGCCGGCTTCCGTTACGTGCTCGTCCATCTCGTGGGGGGCCTTTGTCTGCTGGCCGGCATTCTGTTTTTTATCTCCCAGACCGGCACGACCGCCTTCGAGGCCATGACCGAGCGCAACCTGGGCACCTGGCTGATCCTGATCGGGTTCCTGGTCAATGCCGCGGCCCCGCCCCTGCACGCCTGGCTGGCGGACGCCTATCCGGAAGCCACGGTGACCGGCGGTGTCATTCTCAGCGCCTACACCACCAAGACGGCGGTCTACACCTTGATCCGCGGCTATCCGGGATGGGAAATTCTGATCGTGATCGGCTGCCTGATGACCCTTTACGGGATCGTCTACGCTCTGCTGGAAAACGACATGCGGCGCATTCTGGCCTACAGCATCATCAACCAGGTCGGTTTCATGGTCACGGGGGTGGGCATCGGGACGGCCATGGCCCTCAACGGGGCTGCGGCCCATGCCTTCTGCCACATCATCTATAAATCGTTGCTGTGGATGTCGGCCGGGGCCGTGCTCTACATGACTGGCAAGAGCCGCTGCACCGATCTGGGCGGGCTTTACAAGACCATGCCCTGGACCCTCATCTTCGGCACCATTGGTGCCCTTGCGATTTCGTCCTTTCCCGGCACAAGCGGTTTCACCAGCAAGACGCTCATCATCGAACAAAGCGTGGCGCAGCACCTGGTCTGGGTCTGGCTGGTGCTGGAGATCGCATCGGCGGGCGTCTTTCTGCACGCGGGGATCAAATTCCCCTATTTTGTCTTCTTTGCCAAGGACAACGGTCTGCGGCCCGGCGAAACCAACCGGACCATGCTGGCGGCCATGGGCTTCATGGCGTTTCTGTGCATTTTCCTGGGCGTCTATCCGCAACCCTTGTATGACGTGCTGCCTTTCGGGGAAGTTCACTACCAGGCCTACACCCTGTCGCACGTGGTATCCCAGCTGCAGCTGCTGATGCTCTCCGCGCTGGTCTTCTTTCTCTTTCTGCCCCTCCTGAAACGGACCGAGACCATATCGCTGGACACGGACTGGTTCTACCGCAAGGGGGGACGGGCCGCGTACCGGGTGGTGGATGCCCTATTCAACAATTTGAACCGGGCCTGCGACCGGATGCTGGCCCAGGGGCTGACCGGCGCCGTCAACCGTTTTGCCGCCAACGCTCCGGCGCGTGCCAGCAGTTGGCTGCTGACGCCGATCTATCGTCTCCAGGGACGCAATGGCGATGCGGTCGACAATTTCCGGCGCAGGATTCAGCACGCCTTTGACGCCGGCTTGGCGCCTCTGGGCATCAGTGCCGCCGTCTCGGGACTGTTTGTGGTATTGCTTTTTTTGCTGCGCTGATGATTTTTTGACGGCGAGAAAGGTGATTAATAGCCGGCAGGACCCTGCTGAACATTAGAGGAGCAACCGATGGTTCCGATTGAAGACCTCAAGGACAGTGTCGACCTGACGCATCTGACCGATGACATGCTGGAAAAATTCACGACGATTATCGATGTGCTCCATTTCGAGGAGGACGATATCGTGTTCCGGGAGGGCGACCCGGCCGACCGGTTTTATATCCTCAAATACGGCAAGATCCTGCTCGAGAAAAAGATCTCCGAAAAGATATCGTTTGCCATCGGGGCCATCAAACCCGGCTATTCGTTCGGCTGGTCGGCCATGCTGAATGACCGGGCGAGCTACAGCACCCGTACGGTCTGTGCCGAACCCTGCCAGGTCTTTTCGCTTCGCGCCGGCAAACTAAAGGCCCTGCTTTCCGAGGAGCCTGAGATCGGCTTTCTCTTCATGCAGCAGCTTCTGGAGGTGGTCAAAAACCGCCTGGATCACCGGACCAGTCAGTTCGTGACCGTTCTGCGCAATCACCCGGATATTGAAAATCTCATCTAACGGTCCCCCTCGAGGGCTTGTCGCGCCGCGGGCATCGGTGGCCAAGAGTGTGCGCACGGGCAGCCGATCGCATCGCATTATTGGGCAACAGGCCCGCACCACTCTGCCCCGCCCTGCACGGCGGTCACTTTCCCGACAGTTGATTGCATCCCGATCGGTGGCGGCCGGGACAGGCGGATACGCTTTCCACCGCCGAATGGACCCGCTCGCCACCAGGCGCCCGGCCCACGCCAAAGCCAATGAGGCGGTCGCGGGCCAGAGTTGACTTTCGCGCCATGCTGCCATAAGAGACCCTTAGCCTTGAGTCGTAGGGAGGGGTAACTTATCGAAATTATTTCTACAGCCGGGGAAATGCAGTCACGCGCGGGCCAGCTCAAACGTGCCGGCCGCACCATCGCCTTCGTCCCCACCATGGGGTTTCTGCACGAGGGCCATCTCTCGCTGATGCGAATAGGGCGCGAGCGGGCCGATACCCTCGTGGCCAGCATTTTCGTCAATCCCACCCAGTTTGCTCCGGGCGAGGATTTCGAGGCCTATCCGCGGGACATGCAGCGGGATCTGGCCATGGCCCGGTCGGTGGGTGTCGACATTGTATTCACCCCCGATGACACGATGATGTATGCGCAAGGCTTCCAGACTTACGTCAGCCTCGAGGAGCTGCCCCGGGGTTTGTGCGGCCAGTCGCGACCCATTTTTTTTCGTGGCGTGGCCACCGTGGTTGCCAAGCTGTTCAACATCGTGGGGCCCGATATCGCCGTTTTCGGTGAAAAGGATTTTCAGCAGTTGGCCGTCATCCGGCGGATGGTCAAGGACCTCAATTTCGGCATCGAGATCGTCGGCGGCCCCACCGTCAGGGAAGCGGACGGCCTGGCCATGAGTTCGCGCAACGCCTATCTGCGCCCCGAGGAGCGGCCAGCCGCCCTAAGCCTCCACGATGCCCTGCGCCAGTCGCAGGCCATGGTCCGCGCAGGCGAGCGCCGCGCGGATGCGATCATCGCCGCCGCCGAACGGCATATCGCTTCCTTTGCCGTCAACACCATCGATTATATCGCCATCGCCGACCCCGATACACTGGAAGACATGGCCAGCGTCGATCGTCCGGCCCGCATGGCCCTGGCCGTCAAGGTCGGTGCGACCCGCCTCATCGACAATATGGCTTTGGGGCGATAATGTGAAGGATCGGCCATTACCAATTGCGGGCCGTCCAGGCCACGCCAAGGAGATGAATTAAATGAGCAAGGAACAGTTTTTTTTCACGTCCGAATCGGTCACCGAAGGGCACCCGGATAAAGTCGCGGACCAGATTTCCGATGCGATCCTGGACGCCATTATCGGACAGGACAAATCATGCCGGGTGGCCTGCGAAACGATGGTGACCACCGGCATCGCCTTCGTGGCCGGCGAGATCACCACCAGCTGTTACGTGGATATCCCCCAGATCGTTCGGCAGACCATCCGGGATATCGGCTATTGTTCCTCCCAGATGGGGTTCGACTGCCAGACCTGCTCGGTCATCACAAGCATCGACCAGCAGTCGCCGGATATCGCCCAGGGCGTCAATGTGGGTGAGGGGCTCTACAAGGATCAGGGGGCGGGGGATCAGGGCCTCATGTTCGGGTTCGCCTCGGACGAAACCCCCGAACTGATGCCCATGCCGGTGATGTACGCCCACAAGCTCACGCGACGCCTGTCCGTTGTGCGTAAAAACGGTGCCCTCGATTTCCTGCGGCCGGACGGCAAGTCCCAGGTGACCATCGAGTACGAAAACGGCACCCCGCTCCGGGTGGACACGGTGGTGGTCTCCACCCAGCACAAACCGGATGTGACCCACGAGCAGATTCGCGAGGCGGTCATCGAGGAGGTGATCAAAAAGGTCATACCGGTCGAGATGATCGATGGCGACACCAAATACTACATCAATCCCACCGGCAAGTTCGTGGTGGGCGGCCCCATGGGCGACTGCGGTCTCACCGGACGCAAGATCATCGTCGACACCTACGGGGGCCAGGGCAGCCACGGCGGCGGCTGCTTTTCTGGCAAGGATCCGTCCAAGGTCGACCGCAGTGCCTCGTACATGGGGCGGCACATCGCCAAAAACGTGGTGGCCGCCGGTCTGGCCAAAAAATGCGAAATCCAGATTGCCTATGCCATCGGGGTGGCCCAACCGGTTTCGGTCATGGTGGACCTAATGGGCACCGGCGTCATCCCCAAAAAGCGCGTGAAGGAAATTATCCGCGAAGTCTTCGATCTGCGGCCGGCGGCGATCATCGAATATCTCGATTTACTGCGCCCGATTTATCTGCCCACAGCGGCCTACGGCCACTTCGGCCGCAGCGAGGAAAGCTTCACCTGGGAGAAAACCAACAAAGCCGAAGAGATGCGCCAGTTGGCCGGGATCTAGCCCCCGTACGGAGCTGACCGGTCAGCGTTCAGCCCATGGTCGCGATTTTGGCGTTTGCCGGCCGCAACCGGCGGGGCCGATGCCGGGGCGCATTGCAAACCGGGGCGGCGGGTTTATCTTAAACTTTCAAAGCGCCATCGCCGATATACACACAGGCGCATGGCGGCGGCCACGGCTCGTGCGCAATCATTCCGACGGTGCCGCCGATAAAGAATCTATGATCGGGGCGGGTAATCACCCCGAGGCAATCAAGGAGTCTCGATGTCCATCGTATCCATGCAAAAGCAACAGCTCGACAATGACGCGCTTGACCTGAGCCTGCCGTACAAGGTGGCCGACATGGCGCTTGCCGATTTCGGCAACAAGGAAATGAAACTGGCCGAAAACGAAATGCCGGGCCTGATGGCCGTCAGGGCCAAATACGGCCAGGACAAACCGCTCAAGGGCCTCAAAGTGACCGGCAGCCTCCACATGACCATCCAGACGGCCATCCTGATCGAAACGCTCGCGGCTCTGGGAGCCGACGTGCGCTGGGCCAGCTGTAACATTTTTTCCACCCAGGACCACGCCGCGGCAGCCATCGCCAAGAACGGCACGGCTGCGGTCTTTGCCTGGAAGGAGGAGACCCTGGAGGAATACTGGTGGTGCACTGAAATGGCCCTGACCTGGCCGGATGGCTCGGGGCCGGACTTGATCGTCGACGACGGCGGGGACGCCACCATGTTCATCCACCAGGGGGTCAAGGTCGAAAAGGACCCGGCGCTGCTGAACATTAGCTATGACAACCCGGATATGAAAATCCTGATGGAACGCCTCAAAACAGGCCATGCGGAGGACCCCGGGCGCTGGCAGCGGGTGGCCGCCAAGGTTCGTGGAGTGTCCGAGGAAACCACCACCGGTGTGCATCGCCTCTATCAGCTGGCCCGCGACGGCGAACTGCTCTTCCCGGCGATCAACGTCAACGATTCGGTCACCAAGTCCAAGTTCGACAACCTTTACGGCTGCCGCGAATCCCTGGCTGACGGCATCAAACGGGCCACCGACGTCATGATGGCCGGCAAGGTCGTGGTGATCTGCGGCTACGGTGATGTGGGCAAGGGCTGCGCCCGCTCGATGCGGGGCTACGGGGCCCGGGTGCTGGTGACCGAGATCGATCCCATCTGCGCGCTGCAGGCCGCCATGGAGGGCTTCGAGGTGGTGACCATGGAAGACGCCGCCGCCATTGGCGATATCTTTGTCACCGCCACCGGCAACTATCACGTGATTACCGGCGACCACATGGAGCAGATGAAAAACGAAGCCATCATCTGCAACATCGGTCATTTCGACAACGAGATCGACATGACCTATCTGGAGACCACGCCCGCCTGTACCCGGGAAAACATCAAGCCTCAGGTGGACAAGTGGACCCTGACATCCGGCCGCACGGTGGTTGTGCTGGCCGAAGGGCGCCTGGTGAACCTGGGCTGCGCCACCGGACATCCCAGCTTCGTGATGAGCAACAGCTTTACCAACCAATGCCTGGCACAGATCGAGCTGGCCAGCAAGCCGCACGAAAAAGATGTCTACACCCTGCCCAAAAAGCTCGACGAAGAGGTGGCCCGCCTGCACCTCGATCGACTGGGCGTAAAGCTGACGAAGCTCAGCCCCGAGCAGGCGGGATATATCGGCGTGGCGGTGGAGGGGCCGTTTAAGCCCGATCATTACAGGTACTAAGAGGGTGGCCCTGCCCAGCGGACATCTTTTCGCCCCAGGCGGCTCACCCATTGTTCATCTTCGACGTAGACAGGCTGCGCTGGCGGTGCCCAATGATCTTGTGTATTGCCTGGAACAAAAACCTGCCTACTGGGCAGGGCCTAAGTTAACTCAGCACTGGGAATTCGAAAACTCGCCGCCGGAAATCATTTGATATCATCAAATCTGGTTTGATTTTAGCGCGTTTGGGTATCGGTGTGATCTAGAACATCGATCTTAACATCAGGGGTCATTGAAATTTCTACACTTAGATTTTTCAAATGCCTACCCGTTGTATTGATCAGCCTTGTAGTCGTTTGGACCCATCTAAAATATCAAAATCCGGCGGTTAGATACAATTCAACATATCATGTGCAAAAGCGCTGTAAAAGCAGACCGATAGGTAAACTTATGGGGTTGCATCAACAAATTCTGTGGTCCCTCATCCTGACCGACGTTGATCTAATGTCAGACTACCGGTTGGCGCGCTCGGATTTGGGACCCTAAAATTGATTATTAGACCTCATCGGCAGAGGGCGCAAATCGCGCCTGTAAACTTTTGCTTCCATTTTTTCCGACCATGAAAGGCGTTGAGATATGAAAATGATTCACTATATAGCAATTGTGGCAATCACACTTGCCTCAAACTACGCAATCGCGCAAGGACCCGTCGTTATCAATCAGGCTATCTCTGAACAAGAAGTTCTAGCTTCTCAACAGGGGTGGTGTCAGGCACTCGTTGACATTAGTTCTACATACGCGAAAAACGGGCAGGCAGCAGCCAGAGCTTTGGCTGAACAGGTTATCGATAGTGCCTACGGTTATCAGATCGGTACCGTTCTCTTTAAGCCCACACTCACTGTGAATCCGCAGACATTTCGCACAACACGTGCAGGAGCATTATCCTATTTTGTCGGAGGGGATTCATCCTTCCCGAAAGACACAGGCTTTGCACTCAAAGGTTGGGAAAAATGCGAAATAGACAACGCCGCCATTTTCATTACTGGCGATAGTGCAACTACGATGGGAAAGGTCCACTTCACCGACAAAGACGGAACAATTACATCGGTAGACAAGACGTGGGGGTTTGTTAAGGACGATGCGGGTTCACTTCGCATTGTCGTTCACCATTCGTCATTGGAGCATCAGCCGAAGTAAAGGCCTCAGGCAGGCGCTATTCGATGACTTTCCAGCCGACATTTACTTTTTAGGACAAAACAGGCGATTCGTTTTTGCCAGCTTCTCTTTAGGTAGCGTCAATAATCTTCCACGCTTTTGAGTGCGGTGGCTTTTTTGGTTCAGGCAGCGACTTCTTCTTTTTCCATCTCTTTAAGAAGATCAAAATCGAGAATACGACATGCTCCCCAGCGCCTACCGCCGATGTGGCGAAGCCGAGCAAGGTGATTTTATCAGGCGCGGCCGCCGCTCCAGCTGAGCTTGGCCTTGAGCACGTCGAAATATTCGCTGCCGGGAATCCGGATCATATGAACCGGATGCGGGCTTTTTTCGATCAGGATGGTATCGCCGTGCTGGACGTCGACCCCGGCCTGGCCGTCGAGGGTCAGGATCAGATTCGTGGCGCGTTCCTCGGGCTTGATCAGGATGCGGGTGCCATCCGGAACCACCAGCGGGCGATTCGTGAGCGTGAACGGACAGATGGGGGTGATGACGATACCGGGCACCTGCGGGTGAACCACCGGGCCGCCGGCCGCCATGGAATAAGCCGTGGATCCGGTGGGCGAAGACACGATCAGGCCGTCGGCCCGGAAAGTGGTCAGATAGTCGTCGTTGATGTAGGTGGGGATGAGGGCCAGGCGGGCCAATGTGCCGGTGTTGATCACCACGTCGTTGAGAACACTCTCGTGGCAGCGTTCGGCGCCCTCGCGGTTGACGGTGACGGCCAGGCGCATGCGAAGCTGGATATCGAAATTCCGTTGCAAAACGGATTCCGCCGCGGCAAACAGGTCTTCCGCCGCAATTTCCGCCAGGAAGCCGACCTCCCCGAATTTGACCCCCAGGATGGGCACCGGCGCCTCTCCGATCCAGCGCACGGCACTCAGGAAGGTGCCGTCGCCGCCCAGCACGAAGACGCAGGCCAGGGAACGCGAGGGCGATGAGCGCTGGGCGCAGGTGTGTTTGTCGTTTCCGATCTCGTCGGGGTCGATGCGCATGAAAGCGACGTCACGGCTTTTAAGCCAGCGTTCCAGACGATCGGCGGTTTGCTGGGCCTCGGGGACGGTTTTCACGATCAGGCCGATAGGGTGCAACGTTATGCCTCCCATGGAAAATGGCGATGTACAGACAAGCAAACGTTTGATGGCGAGGTCTTCCGGGTTGCATTACTGTATTCCCTCCGGGGGGTCAAGCCGCAATCAGCCCGGCCGGGGCGCCGGGTATCGACATCCGGCCGGAAGGCGTGCTGATGGACATTTTCCGGAAGGCCGCGTATAACCGACATAAAAAGTGGAGAGACCAGCATGGAAGTCAAAAACTACAAGGACTGCGAAGAGAAGGTCATCGATAAATTCCCCTTCAAGGGCACCCCGCGCGACGTGGTCGGCACCAGCGTTCGCTGGCTGTCGCGTTGCGGCGACGACGGCACCGGCTACCCCGAGTATGGTCTGCGCTATTTTAGCATTCAGCCGGGCGGTCAGATCCCGATTCACAACCATTTTTACCATCAGACCATGTACATTCTCAGCGGGCGCTTTGAATGCTGGCAATTCGACACGGCATCCGAAAGCGTGGTCCAGAGCGTGGAAGTCGGGCCCGGCGATTTTGTCTACGTACCGAGTATGGAGCCACACGGCATGCGCAACCTCAGCGATACGACGCCGGCGACTTTTCTGTGCTGCATTTGCAATGTTTATGAAGACAAAGATTCGACATGATCCCGGCCGCTTGCAACAACCGAACCCATGTGGCGCCACTGGGGGGCGAAAGGCGGCGGTGGTCGCCGTCTTTCCCAAATTCCATCTTGACGGGAGCTTACCCCGCGATTATAAGAGTGAGGTTTGATCACAGGTAAACGCTGATTTTCGTTACTTTTTCAAGGAGGAGAGGATAATGAAAAAGCCGATTGGAAGATTCATCGTGCTCGTGGTTGCCCTGGCGCTCGCCGGTTTGATGATCTACGGCTGCCCCCAGCAGGAAGAAAAAAAGGCTGAAGCCCCAGCTCCGGCAGCACCCGCCCCCGAGCCGGTTGAACCCGTCAAACTGGGTGTGGCCGGCGCCCACAGCGGTGACTTGGCCTCCTACGGCATTCCCAGTGTGCGCGCGGCCCAGCTGGTCGTCAAACAGCGCAATGCCATGAACGGCGTCGGCGGCCGCCAGATCGAGGTGCTGGTCGAGGACGACGTCTGCAAACCCGAAGTCGCCACGAACACGGCCACCAAGCTGGTGACCGACAAAGCCCACGTCGTGGTCGGACACATCTGCTCGGGTGCCACCAAATCGGCGCTGGGGATCTACAAGGAGTCCGGCATCATCGCCATGAGCCCCTCGGCCACCAACCCGGCCCTGACCCAGAGCGGCGACTATCCCAACTTCTTCCGCACGATCGCCTCCGACGATGCCCAGGCCCGCCTGCAGGTTGATTTCGCCCTGGACAAGCTTGGTCTTACCAAGCTGGCCGTCCTGCACGACAAGGGTGATTACGGCAAGGGCCTGGCTGAATTCGCCAAGGGTTTCCTCGAGGCCGACAGCCGCGCCGAAGTGGTGCTGTATGAAGGCATCACGCCCGGAGCGGTGGACTACTCCGCCGTCGTTCAGAAAGTCAAGCGCTCCGAAGCCGAGGCCGTGATCTTCGGCGGCTACCATCCCGAGGCCTCCAAGATTGTCACGCAGATGCGCAAAAAAGGCATGGACACCATCTTCATCTCCGATGACGGCGTCAAGGACGTGACCTTCATCAAGGTGGCCGGCGAATTTGCCGAAGGCGTTTATGCCACCGGCCCGGTGGACACCTCCAAGAACCCGATCGCCATGGAGGCCATCGAGGCGCATAAAAAGGAATTCGGCGAAGATCCGGGGGCTTTCTACCTGAATGCCTACGCCGCAACGCAGGCGCTTCTGAACGCCATCGAAAAATCCGGATCGACGGACTTCGACGTCCTGAAGCAGACCCTGCAGAACGAATGGGTGGCCACTCCGCTGGGCATCATCAAGTTCGACGAACGCGGGGACGCCATCGGCGTCGGATTTGCTGTCTATCAGGTTCAGGGCGGCGACTTCGCGACCATCGAAATGTAGTCAAGGCCTGTGCCAATTTCAGGGGTCGGACCTTCGGGTGCCGGCCCCTGATGTGTTTAGGGCCGGGCAATCTATTAAGGCATATCTCACTACCTGTGAAAGGCGCATCGCCTCCGCACACGCGCGAAGCGGCTGTCGGCATCCGGCCCAGGATAACGGGAGGGCCGAACCGACGATAGGAAACCAAGCCGATGGATTATTTTCTGGAGCTTTTCCTGGGGGGATTGACCCGCGGCAGCATCTACGCGCTCATCGCCCTGGGATACACGATGGTTTACGGCATCATTGAACTGATCAATTTCGCCCACGGCGAAATCTACATGATCGGGGCGTTCACCGGCCTGATCGTGATCAGCGTGCTGACCCTTTTGGGCTGGAACACGGTGGCCATTATCATCATCGCCGCCCTGGTGGCCATGGTCTATTCGGCCGCCTACGGTTACACCATTGAAAAAATCGCCTACAAACCGCTGCGGGGCTCCCAGCGCCTGTCGGCCCTGATCAGCGCCATCGGCATGTCGCTCTTCCTGCAGAACTATGTCCTCCTGGCCCAGACTTCCAATTTCCTGCCCTTCCCCAACCTGATTCCCGAATTCGGCATCGTCAAACCCATCGAGCACATCGTTCGATCGACGGAGATTGTCATCTATATCGCCGCTGCACTGGTCATGGTGGGGTTGACGGTGCTGATCAAGTTTACCCGCATGGGCAAGGCCATGCGGGCGGTGGCCCAGGACCGGGACATGGCCATGCTGGTGGGCGTGGACGTCAATCGGGTCATTTCGTTTACCTTTGTCATCGGTTCATCCATCGCCGCTTTGGGCGGCGTGCTGGTTGCTTCGCATATCGGCCAGGTGAATTACTACGTGGGCTTTATCGCCGGCATCAAAGCTTTTGTGGCCGCCGTGCTGGGGGGGATCGGCAGCATGCCCGGCGCCGTGCTGGGGAGTCTGGTGCTCGGCTGGACTGAAAGTTTTTTCACGGGCTATATTTCCAGCGACTATGAGGACGTTTTCGCCTTCGTCTTCCTGGTGCTGATTCTGATCTTCCGGCCCGCCGGCATTCTCGGACGCTCGCAGACCGACAAAGTCTGATGGTATGACGCACGGCCGCACGGGCAGGTAGTGCCCGGCGACGGCCCGAGGTTAAACATTTGCCTATGATGACATTCCAAGAAATCAAGAAGTCCTTTCTCGCCGCAATCTGGTTCATGTTTCTCACCTTTCCAATCATGGTGATCAAGGTGAACACGATTGAGAAGACCATCGAATGGCACTGGTGGCGAATGGCGGCCGTTGGCCTCGGGGCCTTTGGCCTGTCTTTTCTCTGGCGCTATCTGATCCGGCGCAAAGAGGCCGGCAAAAGAAAGGCCGAAGTCGGCGGTGAAGACAAGCAGACGCTGGTACAGCGACTGTTGAGCAACCCACGCTTCTATCTTCCCGGCCTGATCGCCACGGCGGTCATGGTGGTGGCCTTTCCCTTTGTGTTCTCCCTTTACCAGACCAATATCATGATCACGGCGCTGATTTACGTGGTGGTGGGGCTGGGACTCAATATCGTCGTCGGGCTGGCCGGGCTGCTCGACCTGGGTTATGTGGCCTTCTACGCGGTGGGGGCCTACAGCTACGCGTTGCTCAACGTCCACTTCGGGGTCAGCTTCTGGATGGCGCTGCCCATCGGCGCCGCCCTGGCCTTCCTGTTCGGCATCCTGTTGGGCTTTCCGGTCCTGCGTCTGCGCGGCGACTACCTGGCCATCGTCACCCTTGGTTTCGGCGAGATCATCCGCCTGGTGCTGGAGAACTGGAACGAATTCTCGTTCGGCCCCAGCGGCATTGCCAACATCCCCAAGCCGGGCTTGTTCGGGATCGACCTGAACCTGCAGCAATCGACGACCTTCATCTATTTTCTGATGATCGCACTCGCCCTGATGACCATTTTCGTGGTCCGCCGGCTGCAGGATTCGCGCATTGGACGCGCCTGGATCGCCCTGCGCGAAGACGAGGTCGCCTGTCAGGCCATGGGCATCGACAAGACCCGCACCAAACTCTCGGCGTTCGCATTAGGGGCCACCTGGGCCGGCATGGGCGGAGTGGTTTTCGCGGCCAAAACCACCTTCATCAACCCAACCAGTTTCACTATCTGGGAATCGATCATCATTCTCTGCGTCGTGGTGCTGGGGGGAATGGGATCGATCGTCGGCGTCATCATCGGGGCGATGATTCTGATTCTCCTGCCGGAGTACCTGCGGGCATTCTCCGAGTACCGCATGCTGATCTTCGGCGTCATCCTTGTGCTGATGATGGTTTTCCGGCCGGGCGGCATCATCAGCGATGTCCGGCGAACCTACAAATTCGAAGGCCTGGGCAACAAGACGGAAAACAAAAGCCAATGAAACCGGTTCTAAGCGTCAGTCAGCTGACCATGGATTTCGGCGGCCTGCGGGCCATCGACCATATCGATCTCGAGGTGCGCGCAGGCGAAATCGTCGCCTTGATCGGCCCCAACGGGGCGGGCAAGACCACCTTTTTCAACTGCATCACCGGGATTTACACCCCAACGGGCGGCGATATGCTGCTCGCGGCCCCCGGGGAGGGAGGCCCCGTCCGCCTGAACGGGCTCAAACCCAACAAGGTCACCGAGAACGGGATGGCCCGCACCTTCCAGAACATCCGGCTGTTCCCGAACATGACCGTGCTCGAAAACGTCATGATCGGGCGTCACTGCCGGCTGCATTCCGGAATTCCGGGGGCCATCTTCCGTCCGCCCGCCAACCGCCGGGAAGAAAAACAGATTGTCGAAGACAGCTACCGCATGCTGGAGAAGATCGGGCTGACCGGCTACGTCAATGAGTTCGCCAAAAATCTGCCCTACGGCGCCCAGCGCCGCCTGGAAATTGCGCGGGCGTTGGCCACCGAGCCGTTCATCCTCCTGCTGGATGAGCCGGCGGCCGGCATGAACGCCCAGGAGACCAAGGAGCTCGACGAGTTGATCGTGCGGATCCGGGAGCAGGAAAAAGTGTCGATTCTGCTGATCGAACACGACATGAAGCTCGTGATGAGCCTTTCGGATCGTATCTACGTGGTCGACTATGGCAAACGCATCGCGGAAGGCGCCCCCGAGGCCATCAAGAACGACCCGGCGGTCATCAAGGCCTATCTGGGAGAAGATATCGATGCTTGAATTGACGGACATCCAGACGTTTTACGGCAATATCCAGGCCTTGAAGGGTGTCAGCATGGAAATCGCCAAGGGCGAGATCGTAACGCTCATCGGCGCCAATGGGGCGGGCAAGACCACCACCCTGATGTCCATCTGCGGGGCGGTTCCGCCGCGCAGCGGTGCGATCAAATTCGAGGGGCGGACCATCGACAACCTCAGCCCGAATGAAATCGTGGCCCTGGGTATTTCCCAGGTGCCCGAGGGACGGCGGATCTTCCCCTATCTCTCCGTGGCCGAGAATCTCGACATGGGCGCGTTTTTGCGCAACGACCGCGACGGCGTCAAGGAGGACATGGAGTACATCTTCGAGCTGTTCCCGATCCTGGCCGAGCGTCGCCATCAGGCCGGGGGCACCCTGAGCGGCGGCGAACAGCAGATGCTGGCCATCTCACGGGCGCTGATGGCGCGGCCGCGGATGCTGCTTCTGGACGAGCCGTCCCTGGGGCTGGCGCCGCTGGTGGTCAAGCGCATTTTTGAAATCATCCGGCAGATCAACACCGAAAACAAAACCACCATCTTCCTGGTGGAGCAGAACGCCAACCTGGCCCTCAAAGTCGCCCACCGCGGCTATGTCATGGAAAATGGCCGGATCATCATGAGCGATAAGGCCCAAAACCTCCTGACCAACGAAGATGTCCGCAAGGCCTATCTCGGCATCTAATGCCCAGCCATAAACGGCATCTTTCGGCCCAGGCCTGCCTTCTCGCGTTTTTCAAATCCTCGACTTCGTCTGACCACGCGTTGCTTCCACAACGACGGCTTCGCCATCGCTAAAAAAATCACTGCGGCCTTGACCTGAACCAAAATCGACCGTTTCTGGATGGAGACCGCCCCTATTTCGACCCCCTCACTTTTTCATTGCAAGCCTCCCTGCAATGAGACCGTCGAACGGGTGATGGCGCACGGCGGCGGCGCGGGGTGCCGGTTTACCATCAAACGGTGCCGATTTATTTCTGGAGGGCTTTTAGCTGCGGGCTGATGCGGACCGGGTAGGCGGCATGGTTGTGGATGTCTTTGTAACGATCGCCCAGATCGGCGAACTCCTCTTCAAATCGGCCACGCAACGCGGTCAGTGGCGGAGCGGACGCCAGGCGCCGGCCGCCGGCCATGACCGGCACCAACAGTTTTGCGGCCCCGTCGATTTCTTCGTCACGGCAGGTGATGATATCCTCCCTGAAACGGCCCCGGTCGTCCCGGAGGCGAAAGAGTTGTTTTTTGCCGGCCAGGGTCACTTTGCCGGGACTCAGCTTACGGACGTCGCGCCTCCCCCGCCGCACCAGCTTGTAGACAATGTCCAGATAGGGGGCGTCGGCCGAGACCCCCACCTTGGTGCCGACCCCGAAGGCATCGATGGGGGCGTCGGCCTTGACCACCGAATCGATGCCGAACTCGTCGAACCCGCTGCTGGCGTATATTTTGGCGTTCGCAAAGCCTTCGTCGTCAAGAATGGCGCGCACGGCACGGCTTAGCGCGACCATGTCGCCGCTGTCCAGGCGCACGCCCTTCAGGGCCTGTCCCCGGGCCTTCATTTCGCGCGCCACGACGGCGGCGTTCCGGGCGCCTTCCAGGGTATCGTAGGTGTCGATCAGAAAAACCGAATTCTGCGGGAAGGTGTCGGCAAAGGCCCGGAAGGCATCGGTTTCAGTCGGGTAGACCGAGATGAAGGCATGGGCCATGGTGCCGGTAAGGGGCAGGCCGAAACGTTTTCCGGCGCGAACATTGCTGGTGGCGGCAAAACCGGCCAGGAAGGTGTTGCGGGCCACCTGGTCGCCGGCATCCTGCCCCTGGGTGCGGCGCAGGGCGAAATCCACCAGGGGCCGACCCTGGGCGGCATGGACGCAGCGGGATGCCTTGGTGGCGATCAAGGCCCCCAATCCGAGCGTGTTGAGCACAAAGGTTTCGATGAGCTGGGCCTCGATCAGCGGGGCCGTGATCTCCATGAGCGGTTCTTCCGGGAAGAAGATCGTCCCTTCGGGCAGGGCCCAGATGTCGCCGCTGAACCGCATCCGGCCAAGGTAATCCAGAAATGACGCAGGGAAGAGGTCGAGTCCGCGAAGATAAGCGATATCTTCGGCGCTGAAGTGATAGCGCTCGAGCTCGGCCAGCACACCCTCAAGACCGGCAGATACGAAGTAGTTGCGCTTTTGCCCCGGATTGCGGACAAACACCGAAAAGGTGGCCCGCTGATCGTGGAGACGGTGATGGTGGTAGCCGGCGGCCATGGTGAGTTCGTACAGATCGGTGAACAGGGGGCCGGCAGTCGGGTGCGCTTCCATACAGATCGCCTTCTCTTATTAAGGGCGCGTTCATGATCCAGGGTGGATGGGGGCGGTGGAAAACCGCCCCTTTTCTCCCCCCGCAGGGTCGATCACATGGCGGCCGGCGAGCGTTCGGGAATGCCTGGCCAGTCGGCGATGGGATCGGACGAGCGCACCCGGTGCATGCCGGCCCGGGCAAACCGCGCAAAGGCGGCCTCGGCCGCGTCGGTGTAATCGATGGCGCCGGGGATGACCACCGGTGACGTGCAGTCTTCCAGCAGATAGACCCGGCGGGCCCGGTCGGGGTCGGTGGCTTGAATGGTGGCCAGAAGATCCTCGACGGTCCAGGCCACGCAGTGGCTCTGGGCCTGCCCGGCCACGACCAGGGCATCGAAATCCAGGATGTTCTGAAGAAAAGCGTGATTGCCGGCGGCCACCGCTCGGCCGTCCGGACCGGTGAGAACTTCCGGCTGCAGGACGGAGTAGTTTTCGGTCAGAGGATTGTCGCCCTTGACCTGAAAATCGGGTTGGGCGAATCGGCAGATGCTGTGGAAGAAAACCGCCTCCTCGACCGCGGGAACCAGGGCGTGGCCGATGCCGCCGAGCATGGCGTGGTATGGCCAGACCGTCAGGCTGTATTTGCCTGCTTGCGCCAGCGAACGGGTGTAGTGGCGCAGAAAGGCCTGGCCGTCTTCATCCCGGATGCCGAGGCCGGCCGCCAGGGATCGATTGAAGCGCCAGCGGCCGGATTCGATATCGGCGGCCGATACCAGGGTATAGGGCTCCGGATGCCGGCCCTGATCATCGACCAGAAAGATGCCGTGAAAGATCTGGGCCGCCTGGTGCGTGTCCATCGTGGGCGCGATGACGGTGATGCGATCGAGGTTGCGATAAATGAAGGCACTCAGGCGACGGTTGTCGTCCACGGCCCCGTTGCCCGATCGCCCCCTCACGAACAGCTCGAACTCCGGGATGCAGAAGGTGTTCTGCACATCCACAAGCAGCAGCCCGATTCGAAAGGCATCGGTGGCGGCCGGGGTGATCCGATGGCGCTCGCGCCAGGCCTCGGCCTCGGCGGCGCGCTCCTGGTAGGCCACACGCCAGATCCGTCCGGCCTCCTCGGGCCGGTAGTGGGCCGGCAGGGGCAGCGGTCCTTTTCCCATACATCCTTCCTTCCTGCGGGCGGTCACGCGGGGAGGATTGTCCTGGCCCCGGAGACCGAAACGGCATGCATTATGGTGCCAACCTACTCCGCTGTCAAACGCGACGCGGCGGTGCGTCTTTGACAATTTTCCCCCATAACCTTAGTATGGAGGGCTTTTTTCTTCTGTCAAACCGGCAATCCGTCCGATTACGGGACATCGCGCCATGGGCTTTTTAAATATCGTCGCCATCGCTGTCGCATTGGCCATGGATGCCTTTGCCGTGGCGATCGCCACCGGTGTGCGGCTCAAGCGGGTGTCTTTCCGTCAGTTTTTCCGGCTGGCCTGGCATTTCGGTCTCTTCCAGGCGCTGATGCCCGTTATCGGTTGGGCCGCCGGGCTGACCGTACGACCTGCCATCGAGCGGTTCGGGCACTGGGTGGCCTTCGGGCTGCTGGCCTACGTCGGCATCCATATGATTCTGGAAGCTTTCAGGCAGCAAGCGGGCGCCGAGCTGGGGAAGGATCCCACCCGGGGACTGACCCTGGTCATGCTCTCGGTGGCCACCAGCATCGACGCCCTGGCGGTGGGGCTCACGATTTCCTTGCTTCAGATCTCGATCTGGACGCCGGCCCTGATCATCGGCGTCGTCGCCGGCGGATTCACCGTCCTGGGGCTCTATCTCGGCAAATCGGTGGGCGCGGCCGAGCGTCTGAGCCCCATCGCCGGGAGCATCGGCGGGGTGGTACTGCTGGGGATCGCCGTTAAAACCCTGTCCGATCATCGGGTGTTCCAAAAGTTCTTCTCCTGACAAGGTCCGCCGGCTCCGACGTGCGGATTCGAATCTGCGTTCGTGAGGCGGGTTTTATCCGCCGGTGCCCGCGCTCTCCCCCACCCATACGGAAGCCCAGGGGCCGAGGTGTGCCCCAGCAGGTTGCAATCGGATACCAATGGCGTATATTGCGGGGTAACTTGAAAGGATACCTTCGCATGAAAATTGAAGATCCTCGCGAGCCCCTGCCACCTTCCGGCGGTTCGCCCGCCCCAAAAGACCATGACGCGGAAAAAGCGGCCGGACGATCTGATGCACCGGCTGACAAGCCGACCGCTTCCGTCCACCTGTCGCCGCACGCCCGCGAATACCAGCGGGCCTGCCAGGCGCTGGCGGCCGTTGGCGACATCGATGAAGACAAAGTACAGGCGATCAAAGACCGCATCAATAGCGGCCACTATCGCATCGATGCCGATCAAATCGCCGAAAAAATGATCCGCGAGGCTTTGAGCGACGGCGACTGAGCTTGCCGGCGCTTGCATCCGACCCTTTCCCTTACGATTCGATTGATTAATGACACCGCACGGCGCGGCCGACAACGGGCGGCATCGTCGAATGACGTCAGGCGCGTCTTGGCGGCGGCGATCGGGGCAATGCGCTCCTGGGAAGGAAAGGTGCCGAGCAAACGGCCGAGCACCTTGTGATCGGCTTGTTTCCAAAGCAGGTTTCTGCTAACGCTTTCCGCAGGAGGACCCGCATGAACGCCATCGTCTACCAGCCCGTCGGGATCATCTCTTCACCTTACGCCACGCGCGAGGGCATGCCTATTCAGGCCTCCGGCGCCCAGGGCGTTCGCGGGGCGGTCAGGATATTTCCAGCGTACGGCGAAGGCCTCAAGGACCTGGATGGATTCTCCCACATCATCCTGCTGTATCACTTTCACCGCACCCGCGAACAAACATTGACGGTAACGCCCTTTCTGGACGATCAGCCCAGGGGGGTTTTCGCGACCCGATCCCCCAACCATCCCAACGCCATCGGTATTTCCACCGTGCGTCTGCTGACGGTCGAGGGGTTGCAACTCAGCA
>JAAUYG010044561.1_pt1 | contig 21281 bp, 17 predicted proteins | sample 7278091 | NCBI WGS metagenome assembly JAAUYG01 (sample SAMN14350201, study PRJNA611818) | marine sediment metagenome | isolation source: surface marine sediment (0.6m) | place: French Polynesia: Moorea | collected 2018-08
AGAGTGGACAAACTTTCCCCAATGTTTTCATTGAAAATGTACTAGGACCTCACATGTGGAGTGTTTGACAGTGCCATTATAGATGTATATTCATCTCTAAGTGACCTTGGTATCAAGGTCATGTTGACTTGCTATGGAAAAAATAAAATTACTCCAGGGTTGTAACTATGTTCTAATGCTCAAAAACGGGATGCCTCCTCGCATTGTAGGCAACAGACTGTCTAGTTTATTGTACTGGAGATGTCTTATATCTGTATTTGCTTGATCAAGGGTCATTAATAGATTATTATATAAATATTTTATATTTATTCATTGGTAAAATAGCACTTGGTGTGTACCTCAAGATTGTGATCCTACGTTGTTCTGGAAGTTATTAATTTACCACATGTTACTTAATTACTACAGTAGTATTAAGTTAAATTTATTAGTATTAACCTCATGTTATGCCAGAACAAGTGTCAGTCCTGTTATGTTGCATATATACTGTTTGTAACTTAATTTGTATAGAAATCAAAATGGAATGCTTTCCACCATTGCAGGATTCAGGAAGTTACAATGGTCACTTTGTAAATTTGCCTTAACTTCCCGTGTTACAACCGAGTATAGTTGTCATGTTCGATATAGATCACATATATACATCTCCATACAATAATCCATTATCTGCTACAGTGCTACTTACGTTTTTAATTAAAAGATGTACATGAACTAAAGTGCAAAATACAGAAGTATTTATCTGTTCTAGGCTTTGGACACAAGGCAGATTATGCATGTTTTACTGGGCATGCCATGTGGTAAGTGATAAAAGTTTTGGCGGCATCTTTGGGTGAACCAATAAACACTCATTCGTTAGGGACTGGGGCGTTCAAGTGCTGTTTAACAGAACGAAAACTGTTCTAAAGCAAATATTGTTGTGTGCTTGGCCGTAGATAAGGTGGTGGCTGTACCGTTGAGACAAGGTCCACCATCTTGGTGATAAACCATGGCTAACGCACCAAGAAAGTGACCGTACATGGATAGGTTGTCTTAAAGACAGCGGCTTCTGTTTAGTATTAGTGGACTCAGGCATAATCCTGCCACCCCCACCCACCCCCTCCCCACCTACCACCAGTCTTTTGAGGCCTACCCCTCCCTTCATCAAATACAGACAGGTCTTTCCAGCTAAACCATATATACCCAAAAGCGTCCTCACCCATATGTATTCAAAATAGTGTCCTCGTTTTTGAAGAGGAGGGCAATTTCCATTGATGTGCTGTATAAACCCTTAGACTGGGTGGCCCTGTAGCAAGATTTGGCTCGCTTCAGTGGGCTGGGGCTTGGCTAAGAGAAACCCTAATGCATTCCTGCTGGCTTGAATAGAAATGAATGCAAAAAGAACTTGAACACTCTGGTCAAACCAGGCATGCTTCCATTGGATTGGAGATTGCCTTATTTACTTCTTGATTTCTTTCATTTCAGGGGTGATTGAGCAAAGACCCGCATGCCTGTCTTGTATTAACCTTTGGGCCCTCCGGAGCAGATTAGCACCATGCCTATGGTGTGCTTTTGTTTGGAAGGATAGCTGGCGGTGTGAGTGAGGAGAGGGGTGCGTTGACAATTTGCTGACTCCTGGAGCTTGTCCTGACCTGCCTAAAGCAGTCAGTGTGACTTTTGGGGACATAGGGAGTTTGTCACCACATTACCACTGCATCCTCTGTGTGCCAGGACAGTCTAACGTTAAACATACTTCATCCTGATACTTCACTCGGAACTTAGGACCTCATCTTGATAATGGGATCAACAGTCTCTGGCCGAAGTAACACTTGTCATGTTCAGAAAACAGCAGTGACTTAACACAATGGTAAGTCTTTTTAAGTACCTGTCATAATAGTCATAGTCTTCCTTATGATCAAAGAACTTCTTCCTTCTTTTTAGCCTTGTACCCTAATACATGTAACGGGAAGTGATATACCATTCCTATAGATTTGATTAAATACACTTGTTCTCGCGTGCAGCTATGAATGATCCCACTCAAAGCTTGTGAAAGCGCTATTTACTTGTGACAGGCGTCTAAGGAAGTATAACACACGAGGAAGTCGACAGATTTTATAGCCAAAAATTGAAGCTTTATACCGACCTGTGGGATTGCCAGTTTTCACTCCCCTTGCCCTGGCGGGGTTAGGTTTCCATTGTCCACCGGTTGCTGCCCATCTGTCTGCTCTTTGCCGCAAGGAGTTAAAATTTCCTTCCTGCATGGTCACCATCTGCTGCTTTTGGAAAAGTCAACCCAAGTTATACCAGGATATCAAACAAGCCCATGGCCCAACAAACACAGTTCAGGTATTATCATGATTATTGTGGCTGCGGCAATTTTATCATTCTTGTTGGGTGTGAAATTTGATGCGTAGATGTTTTAACATTTAGGTGTTACTTGTAAATTAGGGTAGATGAGTTAATGACATATTTACAGTCTCACAATATATAGTGCATTTTATAATCTCTTATATTAGCTTTCAACTATATACCGGTAATGTTATTAAGACCTAACTATATATCACCATGGACACCCCATCTTATAGTCTTAGACCACTTTCTAGAAGAATCTAAGGCACAAGCTAAAGCCTACACATATTGAAAAACAACTCTATATTGAAAGTTTATACAGTGGTCCCAAAATTTTAAGACCACACGTTCAACCCGAAGAATTGTTTTAAATTGCAGCCTATCTTAAAAATAGAGGGATATATTGAATACACAGAAGTGGTGCCACTAAAGGATACTCTTTAATATAGAGGGAACTCTTAAAGTGGAGGGTGTTAATCACAGACACCACTGTATTAAAAACAACAGGAGTGATATTTCACGTGGCTTTATTCATCGGATCATTAGATTGTGTAATTGAGAGCTAATTGCTTCATAACTGTTGTTTAAACATGTTAAAATAAGGAAGCATTGTACATGTTGAGATATATAGCACAACACAACTGATATTGTCATATCATTTATCCTATGCTTGTATATATCATATATGATATGTACTGTGGTGAATGGTGATCACATGTCAATAATACAAGACCCATTTACTTCACTACATGTGCTGCAGCCAGACTTTCCAATTTGTTCCCTTCGTGTAATACATTGTGATTGAAGAGCACATTGCCCCCTGGGGTGGAAGTTAGTCAGGTGTAGTTCCTTTGTGTTACTATGGCGGGTGGCAACCTTGCCGAGGCGAACGTCTGAACATTGGACCCTCACTGTGCCCATGTTTGGATAGGCCTTAAACCTGCCGAGATCTTTCCTGGTTTGTACATAGATAGCTTAACGCCTTCAACTTCGCATGCTTCAAGCCCAACAGGAGTGCGAGGACAGTCCATTTACTGCCTTGGTCTCGGACTGATGCATGTCCTGCCACTAGCTCTCATCACTGGGAAGTGTTGGATGGAAAAGGACTCCTTTCTGCATGTTCTTATCAAGTTAATGTCTCATGTAGCCACATGTAAGTTGGAAAAGACCTCCTTCTGCAAGGACTTTGTCTTTATAACCATTATCAGGCTTGGTGCTTTGATATTTGGTGAGGACTGCCGACGTAGCCTTCAGTTGTTCTAAAAAATGTGTTCATTATTCTTCTAGCTGGTCTTGTGTTATATGCAGTACTGCAGTGCAACTTGCCCATGTCTATTATATCTTCCTTGTACATTGTTGTATCCTAACATACTGAATTGCTGACACGCCAAGACTGGAGACACCATTCAGCATGCATTGCAAGTTGGCTTAATTTGCATGTATTGTCAGCACAGAGTGGTCACGCTTCAGTGAAGGCCGAGTTCCCGCCAAAATCTGGCAGCGGAAGCTTTGTGTGCTGGCTAACCATTGTGATTGGAGAACAAAACAGGGGCAGCAGGTGAAAAGGGGGTCGTTTGTCACCCTCTACTGGCGTCACCACTTAATGATGATGATCATCGTATGAGAGGCTACTCGGCAAGAAACACGTGCATGTACACAAGTATAGTGATAGGATACATACACGTACATGTGCACTTCAGTTCTTAGAAGTCGGAATATAAAATCACCTGTGGCGGATGTGTGTACATCATGTGAGACATGTAAAGGGTTGTAACCCACGTGGGATTGACATTGTGTGATAACCAGAGCTTATAACTAGATGGTAGGTGCTGAAGTTGATTCTTTATCTTAATCATTTTAATTCAACATATGGACAGCTTTCTTAATTAGCATTGTTTTAAGAGCTATTCTCATAGTTAAATGAACTTTGTATTTGGCAACACTTTGACATTATCTGTAACTTGTATAGGGTACTACTAAGTATTCTACGTCATCTAACATTGTCTTAAGAAATGAAACTATCAGCATGATCAGGGTTTGAAATTAACAATCGTCCCAGTGACTGTAGAAATTTAGCTTTGAACAATTAAATAATATGGTCAGGATGTAATCACAACAGTCCCTTTGGACTGTCCATGAAACAGTATTCTCTACATGTAATATTACCTTTTGGGGACAAAAATTTTGACTTTTGGGGCAGCATACACATATGTTATACATGTGTTCTGGGACAGGTTTGGGGCGGCCGGCTGTTAATATGAAGCCCTGAACTATTCTTCCTGTTTCAATGCTTGATACAGTTAGCAGGGCGGTGTAGGTATCACAGGGTTGCTTACTGAATGATTATAATGTCTGATTGTATTATACACTACTTCACTTCGTGCTTAACAGTTAATGCTAAATGCTCCCACCGAGAGCGAGAGCGTGACCACATCAAAACCAAGGTCATAAACCATTTTTGTAAACTGGAAAATGGGGTGCCGTACTCTGGTACTGCTCAGTGTGATATTTCAAAATTGTATGCATTTCATAACCACCTGTCGGGTGAATTTATGGTCAAAATCAGGGATGTGTGACTCAAAATAAATATTCTGGGCAGTACTATCATGAATATATTACTGCTCATGAGAGCTGTAATGGTATAGGAGTGACAGTTGATTGGGACTCTTAAAAATACTTGAGAGGTCAATCACTCATACCATTCAAGTTTTGGTAAATGTAATAAAGTGTAAACAAAGTATGAAAACTAAAAGTATATTGGTTTGTGCAGCTTGTTCATACATTATGTTACAATGTTTATAAGTTGTACACTCACATGTATGACTGTTCATTTTACTGTCATATCTATTAAACACAGCGATAAGTTGTTCATTTTATGCATGTCTACTATGTTGCCATAACCAGATAACAGCATGCCTACAAAAGATGCAACATCTTTTGCAGAGTGTTGTCGCTACTTTTTGCTTCAGGGTGCTATAACTAACTTTCCCATGGCTCCACTGTCCAGTGACATCTACCAGTACATGTAGCCTGTATCATGGTCGTGATGCCATGTTTCACCTTGGTTTATCAACCTTACGGTACCTATGACTTATTGATGGTGTTTGACAGTCCATGTGGTGTTCAATTAGGCTTACTGTGGGCCCTAAAGGTTCCTTGGTTATAGTAGTACCTAGTAGGATGATTTGAATTTCTACAAAGGCCCCATCTTCATTGTGATGCTTGCAATTGTCTGCTGTCAGTGGGTCTGTACTGGTGGATATAGAGCTTCACCATGTTCACAGAAGATTTGGTTCCTGTAGGAGAGAAGATGGGACTGTTGGGAATTAGGTTTGGACTTGTGCAACTTTGGGAAATTAATTACGACAGCCAATTGCACTTGTCCCGGCCTGCTTCCTACAGTCACAGCAGCAGTTTGACCGTTTGTTGATGACGTAAGCACTGGTAAGCATCCTGTGTTTTGTTTTGGAACCACCATATGTATGCATGCGATACAGTGCCTCTATCCTCAAGATCATCTGGGAGTTGACCTGGCTGGCTGGTCCCGAAAATTAAAGGAAGTTCTTCTTCAGACTTTCCTGGTCTGTAGCAGTACGTGATGTTTAGATCGGAGTAAAATTAAGAGATGTTTTTTAGCCCCTTTTCTGCACTAGTTACATGAGTTAGGCTGGCTAAAGTGCTAAGCAGCATGCGACCAGTCGGACAAAAAGAAAGTGCCCCAGAGGTAGACTTCCAGGCCAAGCGCCACTGCCTCCATCTGAGAGATCACAGTAGCAGTAGCCCCTCCCTAATGAGAGCTAAATGAATGCACAATGTTAGTAGCATGCACTTTTGGCAAAGAGTGAGGGTGGCCATCACATGCTCTATGTGACCATTAAGACAGGAAACACTGTGAGTCTGTCTTTGATGTCCTGGTAACTGAAGTTTCAGATTCCAGTAAGGAGCAAGTTTCTTTGTGTTATTAACATATATGAAATGATCATTATTGAAATTAATCATGTTAATCGAGCTGTAAATGTTTTTACTTTCAGAACCAATGACATCATCAGTGACATCAAAACAGTTCATCTGGTTTGTAACTACCCGGAATTAGATGACTGCATTCCCAGACACATGCTGAATGTCACAGAGGGTGAGCAGTAACTTGCTGGGCTTGACTGAAGATCGATAGGTCACTCACATCCAGTTTAGTTAAGGACCCTTTCATCAGTCTTCTCAATTTCAGCGTCCATACCTTGCCCCAGTTTAGCCAGCCATCACATCAGACACGATGTCCTAATACCAGATGTACCCCGTCTTGGAGCCCAACTATACGATGGAGGTAACAAATACAGTACATTGTCTAGTTTAAAATATACATATACATGTTGCATAGCATAATGATAGTAATGTGTGTTAATAATTGGTAGTTACTCCTGCATGTATTAGTACAGTAGTCCCTCTACTAGTATTTTAAAACCCTCTATTTTAAGACCACCCTTGATTATAAGACCGCTTGATTTAGTCCTGAATAGCAATTTTCTGTGTTAAATAACCTTTATTTTAAGACTGCCTGCAATATAAGACCACATTTTCTTGGTCCCATGGGTGGTCTTAAAACAGGGGGACCACTGTACGTCTGTCATTGACTTACTTAGTGGTAAGAATAGAGAAGGGCCATGGTACTACTACATGTACTAGGCCGCCATGTTTTACATTTGTGAAGGTTTGCATGGTTTGGAGGTAATCTGAAGGTCTTTCACCCACAGAACTGTAGATCAGACTTTCTTTAACCTGTATGTTAGCATGTCCTAGCATCGTCTAGCGTTATTTTGCTGTTGATAATTTGTCTTGATGGTACCTGCCTGTGTCCAGTTTATACAGATTCAAAATTTTATACTGTATGCTAATGTTGGTGATCTTGGTGATGTGAGTCAACATGGTTAATGTACTTGGGCACCATCAGTAATTTACAGTTCTTTAGTGATTTTAGTTTCGTTTTCAGAACTGCAACCTGTCTGTCCCCAAGGCCAGATCCATACCATGTGGGATTACTTGATCAGCTTGCGCAGACTGACATCCTTGCACATCCAGCCTCTAGGCCCAGTTTCGGGGTCCCCCAATATGGATATTGTATTGCCAACTCGGAGGAGTGACAAAGGTGACGGATGGTCACAGATTTGTCTTATAAACTCAGGCCAGATTTCTACACTTCAGCCGTGACATCCAGGTTTTTCGCAGGTTGCGACCAGTGCAATAACTGTTACCTCTCCTCTCAGATTGCACTTGTCCCGGCCTGCGAATGATCAGGACATTCTGCAAACTACGCACCACGGTGTTTGTATCATGTCCTTGCTTTTCAACATTTGGACCATAATACGGAAAGGAGGTTGTGACCTTTGCAATATGGCTGTCATTTTTGACCAATTGCACTCGTCCCGGCCTGCTGTACCCGAACCTAACAACTGTGCAGCAAGGACCTTCTAAATTGAGCTGTGCCTCAAAACATCCTACTGACAAAAATTTCTTTAAATTTTCCCAGTTGATAATTTTCTTTTAAAGTATTGTATCGCATCAATTTTGATATTTTCTTAAAGAATAGCCATTTCCTGGTATCAGTGATCGCAGTAGTTAGCATTGTACAAAGAGCAATGGTTGAAGTTTCTGTGATAGACCCAATATTTACCTTCGAGGAAATCAAGACCCTGGTTTCAGATTGCTTGTATTTATAGATTAGTTCCTTTTGAACAGGAATTTGCTCATTGCTAGCTAGGTGCAGCCACTACATGGGCACTTCAATTTGACGTGTAGCATATAGAATTACTGGTACTTGTAATTGTACGTGATTTAATGTCTTTGTACTGGGATGGTTTAGCAAGCAAACATTTCGATCTATGATTCTGGGGAACTTGAATAGATCCAAATTTATGCAACAGGAGTGTGTATCGCAGAGACTGCCAGTGGTAGAGTTCACAAGGATAAGACGGAAGAAGTACAGATCACTCGCACCTGCGTCGAAGGTCATAAAATCGTTTATGGGCTTTAAGGACCAGATAGGCGTACTTGAAAGTACATGTAATTTTAAAGAGTACCTGGGTAGTACTCGGAAACCTTGTAGTAGATTCAGGTCATTTTAATACATGTAGAAGGAAGTTTCAAAGCTTTCTCCGTATGAGTTATCATCTGTCCACAAATGTTTGATGGTAAAGATAAGACCACTTTTAGTCATTTTTCCATCAGCTAATCTTCAATTACAAAACGTCTGTCATGCGTCTTGTATTTTAAAAGTTCTACACACGGGCTCATATATAATTTATTGCACTTCATAAAACAGACAAGTATACCATGAGTAAACTAAGACTAAAATCATCCTGGTACACCTCTAGGATTGGCACATGATTAATACTTTTGAGTACTATGTATCATACTAGATCACTAGCCAGAAAACCAGTCTCCTCGCAATCAAAGTTCTTTGACACTTTTTGACGGACACACAGTCAGAAAATGCCAATAGCTAGAGGTGAGCCAGTTTTTCCGCCTAACTATATCAAAAATCATGATGTAGCAACAAAGGCAATCGGTGCTTTTAAAGCTCGTAGACGCATGTTCGCAACCCAATGTTATGTTGTTCTTCAAACAGCTTTCGAAACCCTCCACAGTACCTTTTGTACACGACTACTCTTTAACATTTTGAGAAAGACTACAGCCTTATTTTCAAATCTTTGTGTCACAGTACTCTGGGCCACCCCTTCAAAGTGGATTGGCAAGGATAGCTTAGCTATAACACAACAACTGGAATGTCCCCTTGGAAATTCATGCCAAAAGACTGGATGGGACTGGAATGATTAAATTATCTGAATGTGCTTTAACATAACTGCTTGACGTGAAATGAAACCAATGAATTAGGGAAGCCCAACGAGCGCACATAAAAAAGTGTCCCAACTTCTATACTGATCTTGTTTCTCAGGAGACTGTTTCCTAAAAAAAAAAAATCAGAAGTCCAAGATGATCTTAAGCACTGGAAAATCTCAACTGAAGCAAAAATCTTTGTTCACAAAAGCACCCAACACTGACTAGGATATACAAGCATACGCCATAAAAATAAACCTCGAAACAGATGTAAGAACTAAAACGTACTTGTTACTAAATTTGTTTACCTGCCTCATGACAGAACTACCCACACTTGACACATAAGAAAATGTATACAAGTATATAGATATAATAAGTTCAATGTCCTGTTAATTATGTGACCACTTGTAAGAGCACATATTTCTCTGACCATTCACACAAAATTGCATGTAAATTTGTTTCATCAGATTTAAGCCTCAAGTTAAGGACTAGAAATATGTCATCAGTCAAGAGAACCGCACTTCCTTCAAAACAGGAATAAACAATAAAACAGACTACATGTACTCGCAATATTCGTACTTGCCGTTGCAATAATCGCTAAGGTTATATACATAGCTGCCAGTATATGTTATGCTGAGCATATCAACCACAGCAAACCCGCCACCACACACTTCCCAGATCTAGGAGTAAACAGATCCATACACCGTATAGGCATATACAAAGCAAATAGCTGCCCAAAGTCCTGACTGGCACAAAAACAGTAAAGTATACAAAGGCACAAAAATTCCTGCCTTTTACATACTAGTAGCTTTGTTACCACATATAGCAGCAATATCCATACAGTAATATAGCAGTACATTATACATGTAAATAGTGATATGCATTAATTGATGATATGTGCCAGTATAACCGTATATAATCAATCTAGCTGATTATAAGCACTACAGTGGTCCCTCTGTTAAAGCAAACTCTCTAGAGAGGACACCCCTCTAAAAAAGGACACAAATTCTTGGCAAATATGAATGCATGTGATGCTCCCTCTCAGAAAAGGACACCACTCTAATAGACAACTGCTTGACAGAAGGGGTGTCCTTATTAGAGGGGGAATATCGTACACCCATTGTTCTGGCAATAATAGTAAGCACCTGTATGTATTGGAAATTTACATGATGTAACGTGAACGCTCAATTACAGCACAAAAACTTGAAGAATGAATTCTGAGGTTCTTTTCAGAAATTCACGTTCTTGGTCGATGCAGTTAAACCATGTCTTCACAGTGGCAGTGCTGGTAGGACCTTGCCAGAGCATTCGCCGAAACCTACACGATAACCATCTCCTTCGCAGTAGCCTGTAACAGAAAACTTCACTTGGACCAATCTATGATGTGGAAAATTTTCACCGTTCAAGTGAAAGAAGCAGCTACATGTATTGAAATTTCAAGTCATACAACACATTCAACTGACACTGCAGTGGGTTTGCCAACTACAGAACCAGAAGACATGAATCAAAACTCCGTAGACATTGGTATGAAATCATGTTAGCTGGTTTGATTCGACTTGTGTTTTCATGTTTGGCTGCCTGCACATTGCACAATCCATGTATCACGTTTAGCCTTTGCAACAATGTTTATGGCCATATCAGCCAGCCTCTGGCTAGCAGACTAGTCTTCTTTCTTTGGCTGGAGTAATCTATTCTTAACACATTACAGTATACACCCACCAGTTTTGCCCATAATCAAGTTATGTCCATGCAAACATGAGCAAACAATTAAGCGAAAAATTAATTACAAAGTAAATTTCAACATTAAAGCCAAGATATTACCTGCATTCTGCAAAATAGAATATAATATCAACTGTTCAATCTTCGCCTGCACTGGTAAATGAGCGTTTACCTGTCATAAGAACTTCATCTCCATCCTTCAGGAATTTTCGGCTGAGCCCTCCGCCCAACTCTATGGATCGAGTTCCCTTCCAGCACAATTCCAACATAGATCCCAGAGATTCGTCAGACTGGAAGGAAAACATTTTTAAGTGCGCAGCGTACTCTATTCCACAATCCTTTATTTTAATACCACCTCATTATAAGACCACATAATTTGGTCCCACTTTGAAATTTTGTTTACCGTTGAACCTTTATATTAAGACCACCTGCAATGTAAGACCACATTTTGAAGGTCCCATAGGTGGTCTTAAAACCAGACTATCGTAGTCCTTGACTTCATGAACACTAGGTTCCTTCGTATAAATTTTCATGAATTCAATTTACTTGAAGCATAGCCATCAAATTATTCCTGCTTAAATAGAACTGACACATAATGATTTGGGATAAAAGGCATCACTACTACTGCATATTTAATGTGGCCACAAGAAGTATAAATAGGTTCAACTGCTAATCCAAAACAACCAGTTCAAAGACTCCGAGTTTTGATTTTGAAAAGTGTAAAAGTGCTCTCGCACAAATAGTCCACGACATTTATTTTAAAGCCAAACTGCCTTCCTTGGCAGACAGCCACACAGTAAGAACGGCACATTTCTCGCAATGGTCGAACTGTTACAAACATGAACTGTTACAAACATAAATTGTAACTGTCGCAGGTTAAACTGAAGCTAACGAAGATTTAACTGTAAACACTACAAAATGGGTAGTAACGGAAACTACCCCGGTAATACTAACAGGTCCACTGATTGTCCCAGAGGCCAGTAGATCCCCGGGTTGAATGTTACAGCCGGTGACTGTATGATGGGCCAGCTGCTGCTTGGCAGTCCAGTACAGGTACTGAAACAGAGCGATACAAGTTTAGGGACGCTGGACTTTGCACACAATGTAATGGCAGACTGTGAAACAAGTCGTACTGCATACAAGAAACCCTGGTCCTGCGATTTTAAGACGGTCCTATTTTGAGACTTCCTTCTATTCTAAGACCACACACTAAAGACACCACCCTTACGGTTTTAATATAAATACATATCCATTTTAAGACAACCTGTAATATAAGGCAACACAATTATAATTTCAGTAATTATTTACATGTGGGTCACCTGTTTAAAATACACGTTAATAACTATTGCCTTAGTTTCATTAGTGTCTGGCAGGACACCCTTAATAGTACAACAGCTAGAGCATTATACCCCAATGCTACCAGGTAACCGTTGCCAGTACACATATCTACTCACTTTATAGTTACTTTTGGTGATAACTGAAGGCTTGTCCAGTCCTTCAACTGAAACGAAAGAAAGGCATCTTCAGTGTACACATCTACATATACAACTCTCTGTCAACAACCACCCCCCCCCCCCATATTAAAAGCATAAATGATATACTTCTCCACTGGGGGATTGGATGTCACATAGTGACATATATAGACACTATAGTCATGTTTACTTAGGTTGCGATGGTTCAGGAGTTTGAATTCAGATAAGCACAGTCAACATGCTCAACATAACAAGATATCGTTCTTTCAAGTTCAACATGAAACTAGGCTCAAGTAAAAACAATATAGGAAAATCATTTGTTTGTAATCACTGGATTTGTGGCCATACATTGTTCAAATTGTACAGCGTTACTTGAGAAAGTTTATTAACAGCCCTGATTACCTCGTAGCGCCACCTCTAACTGAATATCGAAGTTATAGTTGTCTGTGTGCTGTAAATACGGCAGTGGCTTCGGATCCTGAAGGGTAGCGAAGAGAAATTTGTATAAACTAATAAAAGGCAGATGCAAGACACCACGATCAATTTAAGAACTTTTAAGGTTAAATACTCGATTTATTTGTCTTTTGCAATTATGGCAAACCATTTGTATTTTTTAGCTCACCTGCTCCATGTTTGCACAAATAAATGGCTGCAACGCATCCATGGTAACCACCCACGGTGCGATTGTGGTTCCGAAGTTCTTCCCAAGGAAAGGTCCGAGTGGAACGTATTCCCATTTCTGTATGTCACGGGCACTCCAGTCGTTCATCAGGACCATGCCAAAGATATGTTCGTGGGCCTGTTGCACTGGGATGGGTTCTCCCAGGCTGTTCCCAGGCCCAGTGAGAAAAGCCATTTCCAGCTCGAAATCCAGAAGCTTACATGGTCCGTACACAGGCGGTGCCGCTGTGAAAAAAGTTTGTGACATAATCATTTAATACTGTGACTACAGTAGTCCTTATCATTTAAGACCCCACTATTCAACAATTATTCCATTTTAAGACCATGCAGCTATCAGTGACACCACTGTTATATTTTTCACTATAAATATCCCTCCATTTTAAGACCACCTTCAATTTAAGACCATTTTTTTCTGGCTGAAGGGCTTGTCTTAAAATGGGGGGACCACTGCATATACAAATGTACATTGTTTGTACCAAAGATGTGGCAACTTTTTGTAAGATCTGGACCCATTCCATGAAGGTCCTTAACTCTTCCTCAAGCTTTAAATTTAAGATTTCTTCCTCAAGCCTTGAATTCAAACCCTTAAGTGTTCCAGGGAACACCTCAGTGGTTTTATCTCCTTGAGTACGAGTTTTTTCCTTTAATTCTTAGGAGCTAGATAGGTTACTTTTCCGCTTTAAATTGGTTGAAATAATCAGAACGTTTCCTATTGAAGAAAATTATAATATTTCTTCCTTAATCATATTAGCGTATGCAGGTTTACTTTTCAGCTTACCTTCATCGGGTCTCATTTGTCCTACTGGTCGGCGAATAGGTGTCCCCGATACAACCACAGATGAGGCTCGGCCATGGTAACCAACAGGTAGATGTCTCCTGGGAGATCGACAAATGCAGGTGACACATGAACATGCTTTAACATTGGTTACACTACAACAACCAAAATATCAGTAGAGTACTGTTTTATGAGCAAGGTACGGTATTAAGGTGTTTTTGACTTACCAGTAAGTGCATTACATTTATTCTAGGCCTGATACATTCCACCCAAAAGAATGTCACATATAAGTTTAATGTTTAAGATGTTTCGTTAAGGTCTATTCTACTGCTAGTCCAATGGGATGTTCCACGACAAATGAACAGCCACAGCATACAATTATGGCTTTCAAAATCACAAGTAGCATGAGTAGCCAGAAAGTGATTACTTGAGCTATAAAATGCTGCACGCTGTTGAATTTCCATAAATTTTCACCCCACTATGACACTATCGCAAACATTTTTCTTCCGCTCAAGGTAAAATAAAGCCTTCTGGAATTTGTTTTTCATTATAATTTCGCACTCGGTCACAAACTTTGCTCACAAATCTGGGCTCTGTTTCATAAAAGACGTCTTTGAAGTTTTATGAAACAGAGCCCTGTTCTGCAGCCAGTTTTCTCTTACTAATATTGAAGTGCTAAGAGCATTCCTTTTACCATCACCACTGTCATGTGTACTGACCAGTTGGGCATCAGCGCATTCTCTTTGCCACGGAACATTATTCCAACATTTGTTGCATGATGAATTGATGAGTAGAAATCTGTGTAGTCACCTGAAATGTAATACACAATCGTATATATGCAAGTAAACTTATCAAGTACATATCCCATACGTGGCGCATTGCTCAGGTGAAGATTTACCATTTCATGTTTCATCCCGCGCCTGGCAATGCACAAACCATGCACTGACTTACATGTGTTAAACTTAGAACTCTAACCTTCCACTGAAAATACTAACATATTGGGTTGCCTATCATTGCTTGTATGCTGTAATATTGGGCTAGTTTCCTGAAAAATCGTGAGTACAGCACTGAACTTAAGCATGAAACAGTCAATAGTTGCCAAGGTGTTTCATGAACTTGAGTTTGCTATGAAACTTAAAATTTTTCAGGGCACTAAACCTTTATGCTTGATCGATGTGCCCAACATACAACCTATATCCTACATGTAAATCAACAAAACCCTATACAGCCATAGATACAAAACCCTGCTTGCAACAATCCAAACATGTCACATACACATTACGTTATATAGAGGTGCATGAGGTACATGAAGTAATTTTTAATCACTAATGGGTCTGCACAGCACAAGTAATAGTATTAGTATGGGATGATTCTGCACTCTGTAGAGTGATAGGCTGCCACAATTATATCCTACCTATCTGAGCTGGAAGGTGCATCTTTGCACGCTGCATAGGCACAAAGGCTCTGGAACCAATGATAACAGTGGTATGGTATTCTCCAATAAATCAAGCGGTTGATAGAAATTTATGTTTACAATATACAAGGAAATAAGAAAAGTCAATTTTTTTTCCACTGATAAATGATTCTGCCATATTCAATTGCAAAACTTTGTGGACAAAACTTTTCACTTCTGAAACATCTCTTCGGCAGCAGCAACAGAATGCAGGCAGCACTGTGAGGAAGGTCATAGATAGCCGAGAGCTCAGAAGAGCTACAAAGCCACTCTCAACAATGATATAGTTCATGGTATCTTACATGACTGGGACCAGTAACAATACCTACACACATCTTGCTGTTACCAGAAAGATAAACACTAGACGTATTTGGAAATACATACAACATGTGCATAAATCCATATATACACCGTTATATATACCCATGTATTTTGCTTTTTTTGCAGCATGTGATACCCATTTATTTTGCTTTTTTTTTGCAGTATGTGACATGCTCGATAAAGAATAGATTCATTTTACAGCCTACTTTTCACGTATTTCCTGATTGCCTTGAAGATCCTGGCAGTTGACCGACAGCAGTTCCTGGAGACGGTCACGGACTTCCTTCCATACGATGTGCCCTGCTGCCATGAAGTCATTAAGGGCAGGCTGAAATACACACAAACATCACAATACAATTAAAAGCTTCTTTCACAAATTGTCATATTAACAGGGTAGAACTTACCAGGAAATCGTAATCGTAGTTCCGGCACTATGACAAGGTCAACAAATGTCCAAGGTAGTTATCAATATTCATGAGTCAAGGAAGCAAAGTTCAGCTAGTTCAACGAGAGTCCAGTTCAGTATTAAGGTTCCAGTTGTCATGGTTGTTCATGCTTTTCAGTCCGGGTGATACATGAAACATTCAACAGCAGATGACTCAAAGTAGACAATACGTCAGCAATACACATTCACATTATGGCAGTGGCAAGTCAAACACATCTGTCCAGCAGCAGTCGATCATGGTGAAATGCCCAGGTTTGAATGAGGCAAGATCTGATGTCATGGCAAAAGCAGAAACAGATGCTGGGAAACACTGAGTTATACAATGAGCTAGGTAGATTTCATGAGTTACAGTCTATGTGGAGTGTCGAAAGGCAATTTATACAACAAAATTAACATACAGTTGAACCATAGAGTCAAGACCATTCGCAGCTGAGGCCAGAATGGTCTTATTACTGGAGTGGTATGAATTCCATGAAGAATAAACTTTTACACTGTATACTGGTACCCCGGGACTGGTACATGCATCATGTGTATATGGTACATACCTTGTACCGGTACTGTACTGGGCTGCACTCAGTGAAATTCACCAGTTTACTCATGTTCCACAACCTAGCTACTGCGATAAATACTGGTAAAAGTTCTTCAATGTAGTCTTATGTGCAAGTATTTTACTTAACGCACCTTATCCAGAACATCTTGCTTTGCAGTGATTTCAGGTCCATTGAAAAGATGCTTCACAACCGAGAGATCCAGGATCTGGTCTCCTATGGCTACACCAATGCGACGACGTGGCTGAGAAAAATAGCATATCATAAATTATTTGGGAAGACAAAAGAATCATAATTATTTATCACAAAAATTTGATACATTCACATGAATTTATATATTCTCACTGTTAGGTGTCACACCACAATTCTTTCGCTGTTGGCTCCAGTCAGTGGACAACTAGCCATCCTACAAGCAAATGATTCAACCCCCTGTCATGACCCCCTGAACAGGCTTCCAGTTGGGCCCAAAATGCTGCCTACTGACAGCAATAAGATAAATCTGCATAGCATCTTTGAGCCACCATAGGTGGGTAGGTACCCTGACCCATAGGTGGGTGAGCACCCACTGAGAACTGGTCCGGTGCAATGGTGCCTTTGAGGATGACCATATGAGACATTCCTGCAGATGCAGATGGGCCGCTACAGGAACTAAGTAAGGAGTTTGGTAAAAACTCTGGGAGCATTTGCTAGGCCAAACAGGAGAACTTTCCATTCATAAACAATGAGCTGCCCTGCCAGGTTCCTGAGGGCAAACCGAAGATACCGCCAGTGACTGGGGTGGATCAGTACATGCAGATAGGCATCCTTGAGATCAAGCGACACCATCCACCAACTTCTGTGAAGACCTTGCAGAATAAAGATGAAGGTTTCCAAGCAGAACTTCAAAACACGAAGAAATATGTTGAGTCTGCTGAGGTAGAGAATGGGGAAGAACTCACCAGTGTGTTTAGCGGCCAGGAGATTGTGGGACTAGAACCCTCCCTGGTCCAGCGATATCTCGACATGCTCCACGGCCACCTTCAAGTTGACTATGTGACTACGAGGGATGAAACCTTTTCCCACAGAGCGTCCCGTTTTGAATGTAGTCTGGATAATGGTGTCTCAACGGGGGAGCGCCAAAGCTGGACTCCTCACAAAAGGAAGAAAATACCCATGCCTGACCACCTCGAGGACAAACTGGTCCGAGGTAATCTGTTGCTAGGCTCACAGGAAAAACGAGAGCCTGCCACCCACAGGGAGGGAGCCTATCTTGGACAAACTGAGCCGATGAGCCCACAAAGGCCCAGAAGATCCAGATGGGCTGACCCATCCACCCCCTCCCCTACAGTGGGTAGAATAGGAGGGGATGATATGATGGAGGTGATCCCTCAGTGCCCACGGGCAGGAGGCCTCTTATTAGAGACCCACTACGGCCTACTGATCCTGAGGCTGAGCTTGGGGTCTGCCAGACCTCCTGATATCCCTGTTTTTGGACCAACGGCATTTAGCTGCTGAACCTTCTTCCCCTGAAGTAGCTGCCTGAATGGCTGGAGGGGGGAGAGGAGGGGGAGCAGCCCTTTGTTTCTGAGACTGCTGGCTGGGTCAAGGGGCCGAAGACCCTTGGGCAGCCCTTGAGCCAGCAGAGGCTAGATACCTAATCTGGCTCAACTGCTCCTGGCTGTGTGTGGCTTCCTCGATGGAGGACTGAACTGTCCTCCAAAGAGCATGGTATCAAGAAAGGGGGCAGACAGAAGCATAACCCGAAGAGGCTTGCAGTGTCGATATGCAGAGGCATCCAAGACCATGCAGCGTTGAGTCACAACAGCCACAGATGCTGCCTGGGCTGAGGTCTGGTGAGACTCTCGGATAGCATCAAGCAGTTGACAACAAACTGCCTTAAGGACCAGATCATCCTGACACTTCATAAAAGTGTGGGAGATCAAAATCATCGAGTGCCATCTAAGATGCCAGGGTGCCACTAAGCCACCAATGGGCGGATATTACCCACCTGTTTGGTCATCATCTCCTCCAGCTTATGAGTTTTGAACTATGCAGAGTACAGGTGTGCCAGCACCTTATAGGGTGATGATGGATTGGAATCATAAGGCTCCTGGAGAGGATTGGTCAATTCCTATATATCCTGGTCAACATTCAGGGCCCCAGCCTCTGACTGGACCTGGAACTCCCACTCACAAACTCCAAGAAAGATCAGGGGTTGGGTGTATCCCGAACTAGGAGTTCTGACTTACCCAAATCAGCCAGGACGATACTCAATATATGATGGTACAACTGCAGATCCGAGCAAGCCAAGGGAGTAGGAGTGTGTGTGGGGTGACTTATTCCTTGATCAGAGAAGGTGTTCTGAAGATTCGGCCCCGTCGACAGACCCTGTGCGGGAGGGGACCCCTGGGCAAACCTGTAAATGCCTGAGGGGCCATGAAAGGAAGCCGGGGTCCTAGTCCTGCCAAACCAGTGTTTAGCAGGAAGGGGGTGGCGTGAGGGGCATAACCGAACTTGCAGTAGGGAGGAAGGGGTTACCATTCTGCGGAATAGACTGAGAAGCGGCTCCCCACGACTGACTGGCCAAGAAACCATCAGCTGCAGCAGAAAAGTCATCAGCGAGGATAGAAATAGTCTGTGGTACTGATGAAGAAGATGATTCTGTCATGTCAGATTCTTGCATTGTGATGACCTCCTCCTGACGGCCAAGAACTGCCCACAGTTCAGAGTTTGTGGAGGGAAGGACATGCAGCAAGTCCCTCTTATCTGTCAAGGGCTGGTCAGCACTCCCAATCGTCTCATGATGGACTGTCGATAAAGTCAGCACCTAAAGCGATTGGAAGAGCCCAGCACTCTCCTGGGCAAAAAATCGAGAGTGGAGGCAGCTGAGAGCCAACAATAGTCTCCTGGACAGGCGAAAAACTCGAGGCCAGTGGCTGCTGTTGACTGGTTGACCTGGTGGACTCCTCAAAAGTCGGCAAAGCGGACCCAGGAGTCCAATGGGATGCTACCCGGCATGAACCAGTCACCTGAAGTTACGAACCCGACCAAGTGGAAGACGACAAAACAGCCGGAGTAGAGTCCTGAGGAGAAGGACGAGTGGACAGAGGGAGGCAAGAGGCTGAGTAATCCAGATCAGCCAAATTCCATTCAGCCAGCCAATTATATGCCTGGTCAATGAAGTTCAAATGGAGCACCATCCATTTACCAGGAGGCGACACCTGGGCCAGGGTTCCAAATTCCATGAACAAAACCTCATTAGGTACTCGATATTGCTAGGCAGCCGGGCTAGAGGTCAAACAAGGACCACACACATTCGAGTCATGGGCGGGCAAAAGGCATTGACAACTCTGGGAATGGGTGTCTTGGCCCAGGATGTTCTTACTATACCCAGGGGTAGTGCAGTGGTGGAACTTGGGATACTGAGTAGACCCCTCTCGTTGGGCAGGTATTTACCCTGTTTTCCTCCAAGCCCTCTTATGAGACTGGAGGATGCCAAAAAGGGCAAAGGCCAGTCCAAAGAGACCTGTCAGGGCCACCCTTGACAGGGCTCCTTGGACTGAGAGGTCCTTTGGACTCGGGACTCAGCGGCAATTAATTGCGTATTGTTGTCCAGCAAACCAAGCTATGCTTGAGTGTGCCTCACCAGTTCTCAGTGGGGGTCTAACTCGCCTACAGTGGCTCAAATACTCTGGTGCCATGCAGTTTTATTTTATTTGTGTCACTAGGCACCATTTTTGGGTCCCATTACAGACCTGTTCAGGGGGTTCATAACTGATGGGGAGAGGGTCATTTCGCTTGTAGTAATATGTAGGACTTCTAGTAATCCGTTGACAATTATGGTTTGATACTGATTTAGGTTATGAATATTCACTCTACCTAGTGAGCAACCAGCATATATAAACACTAATCAACCTAGGATTCCAAGTGAAGGAAGCCCTATCTCACATCCATCCTCCAGCTGCCCACCCCCCTCCCCCTCCAATCTCTGTGATATGGAACTGCCTATTGTTAAGATCTGCAAGATGTAAAAGCTCTATTGTCAGGTTGTACCCAGTGCTACCCACTACCCAGTGGCAGTGGGCCATGGACAAGATTTGAAGGACTGCCTACTGACCAACTCTACTCTATCATGTCTATATTGACTTCATTGGGGGCGGGGGAAGTTATAACAGGCTTAAAGTCAACTTTCAACCTGAAGATCATATCAGCAACTGCAAGTTGGATTCAGTGGTACATGCAGATACCCGGGTGTTGGTGTGGTGAGTTCATCTGGACCTGTCTTGTTTGGACCGAACAATCTATGCCCAACCATTTTTGGGTGCCAAGGCACCAACTCAATTCTGCCACAGGTTAGCAGAAAGGAATCGCTCAGCAGAAAGGAATCACTCAGACCTTTTCACTGACTCCAAGCCTGCTAGTTGGTTGCCTAACCCATTAATGCCAAGCTGAGAAGCACACACCTTCCAGTTTTCACGCCTTTGCTAGGACATGGTCGTCTTCCCGCACCCCGAGCGGTCGCTCTAACCACTAGGGTATGCAGGCAGTCCCTTGGATTAATAGACCGCTATCAGTGATATATTTTTAGCTCTGCTTGACTATGTCAGCAAAGCTCATGAAATCGAAATTTGTCCGTCCGTCCGTGTCGCAATTATCTCTGAACTTAATTCACGGATTTCTCTCAAATTTTATTTGTGGCTTCTCCTGGGCCTGATACACTCGGACCTTTTTTGAATTTTTG
>JAAUYG010000309.1_pt1 | contig 21250 bp, 8 predicted proteins | sample 7278091 | NCBI WGS metagenome assembly JAAUYG01 (sample SAMN14350201, study PRJNA611818) | marine sediment metagenome | isolation source: surface marine sediment (0.6m) | place: French Polynesia: Moorea | collected 2018-08
CACCCACAGCCAGTCTTTACTGCCTGAATACAGTAGCTACATGTACCAGTACCTGTTTCGCTTAATATTATTTACAACTGAAAGAAGTAGATAAATCGAAGAAAAGGTAGTTTAACCATAATGCACTTATCATATGCATCTTAACTGACAGCTCAAAGTTCAAATATATTTTTTTCCAAGGGAGATGACATGGTATAATCACCACATGCCAGTTGACTAGCACAAATCAGCACAAAAGGATATGTGTATCATATTACATGAATTGTGTCTTACAATGGCTCCCTTTTACACAATATAATTCACTGTTTATAGTATGTACCAGGTACATATTAATGTATGCACAAATCCTGGGCAATACTTATACACAGTACAAAAAACACCTAAGGTGATTACTTAATGGCTTGGTTTTTTAATACTTCATCAAAGTTGTAGGGAATATTATCTACAGTAACAGCAGTTGAACCATACACATGGTTACCCTCTCAGTACTAATGATAAGTTTTAGCAATGGGAAGATTTAACTTCTTACAGGACAATAAACAATCCACGCAATACATAGCTTGATTGGGTGTGTCCATAAAAAACATCAGGTAATCTTGGTTATGTGTCTACTTCTTGCACATTTCTTACATATAAATACAATTTGTAATTCTATGTGCTTTGTTAAAACTAGTTACTGAATGAAATTCCAACCATTACAAGCCTTGAAGGGCAGTACCACGATGAAAATGACCCAGCCTGCTTGTGACCCGACAGCTTAATATTTCCACCTGACATTGATCAAGCCACCTTTGAAAATTACATTTAGAAAGTACAGAAGGAGGAACCAAGAATCCATTTTAAATATCCCAATGGAAAAAGAATTTTCAAACATTCCCAGAAAGTCCGAAAGTTACTTTTAGCAGCTCAGAAAAAGGCATGAAAACAAAAAGGCATGAAAGTGTATTAATACCTGGTAAAAGAAATAAGAATTGACATACTAAGATGTGATATTCTGAATTCCAGTTTCCAATGCTGATTGTTGTTGAATTGAAGATTTTGGGATATGCGCTCCTACACTGGTAAGTCAGAAATTCAAACCAGTCCCTACCATTCCAGTCATTATGTACCCACTGGACTAGCAATGCTGAATTCTACACTGAGTGCTCTATGATCACGCAATGTCACTTCACATCCTAAGCTGCTGAAAGTGGATTTCTCCAACAAATAAGTTTCACATGAAGTACATGTGTCTATAATGCCACCACAAGGTATGATGATTTACCAATGCACATGATGCATGAATTGGGCTAGGCAGAGTGCAGGAAATTATACGAGCTGAACTAAACTGCAGCTTGCAAACCATTTGATGCCATTCTGGTTGAACAAATACCAAGTTAGGCTGCAAATGGCTGTGTTGATCTAACCCATGATAGTTTCACATCACACCTCATAGCTTGGCCCAGTTTATCCACGCTTCACACTTGTGTAAAGGAAACCACTTCACCCCTATTGATATGTTACGTAGGTATAGTGGTTCATCCTCCAATTGTAAGCCAGCCACCAAGAACTTTGATTTTTTTTTCAGCTAAGGAGGCAGGGTGTGATTTGAAGCTGTGTTTTTTCCATTAAAGAAAAAAATCTATAGGCCCATACTGTATACAGCATATGAAACCAGCGCCTCTATTGCTTTCGCCACAGAGGCTGTTGGCAAAGTCAGCCCTTGCCCCAGCATTTCACTTTGCCGCTCTTTATACGCTCATGCAGTGACAAGCAGGGCTCTATACTGCTCACTATAAACGAGTACTGGTAAAATACTCATGTGCAATGCATTGACAAATTCAATGGTGATATCTTACATGGAGAAATTCAATGCCGGGAAATCCATTTTAAAGCAGTACAAGCTGCTTTGCTCGACGTGTGTATATTTAACATTTAGATATTGAGCGATTTTACTACATGTACTAAAAGAAAAAGTCAGCAGTGCATGTCACTGATCTCCACAGTACCTATTATTTCTCTTTGTCAGCAGTTGAACAAAGTATACACACTGATTGCACAACAAATCCTGCAGGACAGTACATGTATGTCATACCAAACTACCAGAATTAAATCAGGAGTGTACATGTACATGTAGCATCACTGTGGCTCATGATATCACAACCCCAAATTGAGTAAAATTACACAAGTTCACATCGGTTTTCTGTGCAAATAATATTCTATTGTACATCAATTTTAAGTTTAAAATGCTGCACAATACCATGCGCACATCTGAATTTGAACTTAATATCTGTCATTTTAAAATTAATGTTTGAATTTTCTGAATCACACCATCCATACACAAGTTGAAAGTAAGCCAGCTACATGTATTCCAAAAGATTGATTCATAACCTCAAGTTAGTATAGAAGAATAAAACCAGTCTTGTGTGATTGGCACTAAATTCCACTACTGTTTATGATGAAAAAAATATATTACTAAAATTCAATAATATACATCATTTTGTAACAGACTAGTTTAAAAATTAGACTTTCCTAACAAAAATTCCAAGTATTTTTGGCAAACTACAAGATAATAATCTTATTAAGAAATTGGAAATTTGTGAAACCACTACATGAAGACATTGATATGGGAAGACCCAGATCGTATTATAGATAGAAACGGTGGTGAACTGAATAGGTAGATACTCTACAATGCCATTGGCATTATTTCAAAATATTTTTGTGGTCATGCTCGCTGAATCATTTCCTTGATATGTCTACAAATGATAAATGAGGCACTTAGTTTTTTAAAGAAAGTTGTTGATATTTTAGCAGGGTAAGCCTGTAATTGCAGGGTTTCAAGTCTTTTAAGAGGCGACGCGCTACATGTATTGCGGATTATGCATATTTTAAAGACATCTAGAAATTTAGGATATATACTAAATACCGGTATTTAAAACATGGCCTGTAGATGACATATAAACTTGTCAAACGATGGCAGTTGCTAAGTGACTTGAATGTTGAAAAAAATTACTTTATACGCAAGTAAAATATGTATCAAAACAACACATGCATAGAAGGAATGAACGTAAAAAAAACTTTGAGACTCCCGAACAAACAAAGAATGGTAAAAAGGCAGCACCTGGGGAGGAAATCATGTGTCTGGGCAAACATACTAACTCTTTCACACAGAATGAAATTCACTCAAACTGGAAGTCCCATAGTAGTAGTGGCTCCAATTAAAAGCTAAGGACCTTGAATGCTAACAGTGAAATTATACCATGTACACTAGAATACAATATACTATATCCATGTATATTCATCCTATCGAGTATGTATGCTCTAGTGAGTGAACGGCATGGTTTCTAAATATTTCATGATCAGTGTTCAAAATCTTAGCTGGTGGGCTGAAACAGCAAGGAATATATGCACTCCATTGAAAAACATTGGTCTTCCTTTAAATTAACCACTAATGACTTTCTAAAGGCACTGGGCATTTAATCGACTGAATATGGTAATTTGTGTGCCACAATTACATGAATATGATTATTTGTGTGCCATAGTTACATGAATATGGTAATTTGTGGGGCATAACTACATGAATATGGTAATTTGTGCACCATAATTATGACTACTGCACCTTCTCTGTCTCATTCACCCCTACTATTAACATGATTGTCATTTCACCAGAATTTCATTATTCACTTGTATTCTCCAATACATGTACCTACAGCAGCACTATAACTACATGATCCAAAGATTCACTGACTATATGCAAAACAAACCGTAAATCACTCAGTTGACAAAAACGACTCCAGCAACTTCTGTCCATAATTAAATATATTCACAATTTTTTTTTCAAACCATACATGATTTGGGTGTTTGTCTCTCACTGTATATTCACGTCATACATACAGCACCATACATTGCAGTTTTTCAAAGCTCAGCAAACGGACTCCTCCGTGTCGAGTTTGCCGGCGTCCATTAGTTTGATGTCTCTGTTTTCGAGTTCCAGTGTAAGCTGCTCAACTTCGGCCTCCAGCACCTTATTCCTCCTCATCATCTGAACGTAGTTGAGTTGGAGGTGTTTCTGATATCGAATGACTTTGTTTTTCTCCTCCAGCCACTGCTCGCGTTCTCTCTGAAACTCCGCCTGACACTTTTTGAGCTCTTCCTGAAAGTTGCGTAGTCGCTCTTCAGTTTGTTTTATTAGTGAGTCCGAGGCAGTGTTCGTTGCGTTGGTTGCATGCGGCGGTGACACGCGATCTGCGTCACTAGAGTCCTTGTTCTGACTAGTCCTCACAGTGTCCAGTTTAGATTGCATGGCACATAGGGTCTGTTTCGTCGACTGAACCTCTTCTCGTAACCGCTGAATATCCTGAGTTTTGGAATCCCGTTCCTGTATGAGGTTCTTTATCTGTGACTTTAAGCCAATTAAGTCCGTTGACTTACTCGTCGTCTCATCCTTGGAATCTTTCAGCTGCGTTTTGAGCAACGAGATCTCGCCTGTTTTCTGCTGCAGGGTCCATTCCAGCTCCTCGACTTTGGACTTTGTAGCCGAGAGTTCGGAACTGGTTTCGCTGACTTTTGTTTCAGCCTTTTCCTTGTCTGAACGTAGCTGCTCGCAGTTGAGACGAAGTGTTTTACGTTCTTGCTGCAGCTTGAACAGCTGCATCAGCAGCGCCTGTTCGGTTTTGAATGCCTTCTGCTGCTGCTGTTTTAGACGTTGATCCCACTGCATATTCAGCTCACGCATCTCCATCTGCCACCCCATACGTTTCTCCTCATACACCTGCAATATAGCGCTCTCATTCTTCTCCATGGTCTCTCGCAGGTTTGCGATTTCCGTGTCCTTGTCACGGAGCATGGCTTCAATTTCGCCAACACCACTGTCGCTAGGCGATGGGGTCAGAAATGTTTCCGTGGCAGCATGCCCCTGAGAAGATGCTCGGCTATAGTTCGAAGAGTTGCTGTATGTTTCACAGCGACTAGTGTCTACCTTTGACTTTGGAGTAACTGTGTTGGTATATCCACTGTTCGTTGGAACACAATTCACATAGCCTGGCGGGGAGCACGGGGCAGCTGCCACATTCTGCTCCACCGACGCCGAGTTCTGCGACACACTAGAATTGGTATGACTATGCGTGCTCACTGAGTTATACTCCTGAGAGAGGTAGCCATCGTCATGGTGACTGGAGTTTGCTGGCCTTGCAAAATGCGTCTGTGGAACCGCCTGATCATATGAAGTGTTGTGTTGTTGCCGTGGGGACATATGTGGGTACGAGATGGGTGATGATTGCCGTGGAGTTGACACATAACGGGAATGTGGGTGGGGTGTCAGGATCGGCTTGAAGGCGATTGGTCGAATTAGTCGCTCATGGCCACTCTGGAATAACACAAATAGGAACAAATAAATTACAGGTTACAAGATGATCCAAAACCTGGAACATCATGTGATTATTGCATCACCAGACATGGAATACATTTATGGAGTTATTTCCAGAAAAAAGTCTTAAGTTCAAAACTAATATTCAGCATGCAAAGAACAATGGTTTTCAAAGTAATTACCAGTCTTAGAATGATTTCTCAACTGACGATTTTTTAAAAAAGCTACATGTAACCAATTCTAGCCATGATATATACAGCATGACTTGCTAACTCAGCAGCAGTCAACACGACAACACCTGTATTGCCTCACAACTATCCTAATCCAGACATGTATAGCGCTCTTGTTTAGAGGTGCTACATAGTACAGCACCTTCAAGTTTTGAGCACTTATGGTACTAAATCCCCCATGCCAATATGACTACAAACTCTAAAGGTATAACAAGAAATGAAAACATTGCAGTACATTATATATTTGTAAATTCACATCTGCAGAAATCACACATTGTAGTATTATATTTGTGCATGCTTGCACATGGATTTATACAATCCACTGTTTCCATGCCAGGACTGTAAGGTAATTATTATAACTCCCAATCCCTTTCATAAACAGCACCACAAAGCTTCTAATTAACAAAGAATATGATTAATTTGGCAGCCTAACCCAATAGAAACCACTTCTCCTCCAGCGCTGACATATCCAGCTGCAAGCGCAGTTGGCACAGGCACAATGACAAGCTGCATGCAGGCAGCTCAGACAGGCAAGGTCATGAAGGCAGAAAATAATCCACCGGCACACATACGAACCTACTGACCCCAGAATGACTTGCCTCTCCCACCTACTAGGGTAATACCCAGTGATTTGTATGACAGAGTGGTCCAATAGGTCAAACCAGTTTTATAAAACTTTGATACTGCCTAAATAAAGTTTTCAGATTCGTGGCCCACACTCCACAACAAAAGCAGACCAAGTGCTATTGTGTAGGTGTAACAAACATTACAGCTTAGCCAGCATGTTCTAGACCTTTAATCATTCGCACCAAGTGTAATTCGCCATATGAATAATTCAGCGTATTTTTTACTAGTGTGTTAAATGACTGGGAGTCAATGGACGGGCATGAAATACAAGGAGTGGCTGCTGTCACCTGGTAATGGCTGGGTGGCTTTGACTTATTGTGGTCAACTGATTTAGGTCCTGAGGTGACCGCCATGCTACCGAAACCTTACTTTCTGCAGGAGTCTGAAAGTTTCAGTGGCATAGGCATGATGCAATGCCAAGGCTAGGATGACACGCTCCATATTGCATAGGCGTAATAAACACATGCATAATATATTCTTAATATCCTGATTCAACTTTTATATTACCCGGGTGGTACTTTAGCATCTATCTTGAAAGGTCTGGCATAATAATAACAGTTTTTAAGTCATCATGCAGTAGTAAATGGCAATTACCGGTAAGGTGTGGATGAATGGATACTTTTGTCCCGGAATACTGGCATGTGGTTTTCGAGACTGGTGGTCTCTCACAGCAATCAGGTAGCATCTCAATATGTTCCATGTGACTTTGCAATGTCTTGAGCCTCTTTATATATAATGATGTCATCAGCCCCCTTACATCCATACCAGCTGATCCATGCATACATTACATATGCTCTTCTGCAAATCTGGTACATGTATTGTGATTTTCATCAGACATGTACAAGTGTATCTTTCCTGTATCAACTTATTACTTGGGAGCATTTCTGACATTGATAAGTTACTTTTGACTTTTGTCAGCAACAATAAATAAACTATAGCTCTGAACTCTAAGCTGAAACTACACCCACTTTATCAACACCTGCAACTACCCACAGACGAATTTTGTCTTTCCTAGAGGTGCCTATATAGTGGTCCCTGCATTTTAAGACCACCCCTTCAGCCAGAATAATATGGTTTAATTTGAAGGTGGTCTCAAAATGAAGGGATATTTTTATATTGGAAATACTGGACGAATGGCGTCACTGATAGCTGGTCTTAAAATAGAGGGAATTGTTAAGTGGAGAGGTCTGAAATCAAAGGGACCACTATATAAATATACATGAGATGTACATACATATACTGTCTAGTAGTTGCAATGGGAGAATACCCCTAACCTACATTTATGTACAGTAGAACATTTCTTGAAAGACCACCCCATTGGCCATAAAAATATGGTCTCTCAAGACAGGTGGTTTTTAGTGACAGGTTCATTTACATTAAAATGTAGAACCTGCCAAAATCTCACTTTGTCCTTCAAGACAGATCATAGCAGTGGTCTCTCAAGACAGGTTTCACTGTACATGTAACATTCTACCCTGTCAAGGACTGTAATCTGTTACCATGGTACCAGTCTCTGACAGTGTAACACATACCCCCCAGGGTGAGGATTAAGTGGGGCGTGTCCACATGAAGCAGCTGATCTCAGCTTTAAAGAATTTATTCCCTAAACAATGTTACATTGTAGGTTTGACTTGAAACCTTGTAGCTGGCTGCAGGGGCAGTATGGGACATGTCTCTGTCAGCCCTGGCTGGGTCTGAACTATTTCTCACTTATGGCCTGAAATAATTAGGGAACTACCATGTCTCAATCCAAGAAAGGAGTTGTACAAACCATACCCCTTTATTTTGTTATTTTTTTTTTATTTATTTATTTTTCGTGTGGTCTATAGGTGCTAAATATTTCCATGAGTAGTGCATTTATGGTTTTCCTAAGAGGGGTACATATCAACCCAAGAAAGAACCTTGTGCACTGTATGATGCCCTGCATTCCATTTGGGGTACAATGTAGTTGCTCCCAGAAATATATATTAATATACACACAAATATCTACTTACATAATAATACCTGTACCATGGCAACTTTTGAAATGTTAATACAGCATGCATATCCATTATACCTACAAGTATTGGAGAAGACTTCTAGACTTCTCTGTCTGTGATGCTCCACTCGGCCACCAATCTACACCTGGGCCAATGTAAACACTAGCTGGGGGGTATAAAACCCTATCCAGGTCCTGACTGTAATTGGTATGACAGATAACCAAGCAGGTTGGGTTAGGCATAAATGGCCAGGAGTTCAGAGAATAGGCATGACTCAGACCTGATAACCTTGTAGGTTTATACCACAGCCAGTACCATGCAGTCTGACCAACTTGCCATTCTGTACAGTGAAATATACCATGCAGAAATTGAAATTTAAAGATCACCCTTAGTCATGCCCCAGAGAAAAATATACCTGCATACAGTACAGCCATGTCTGTATATGGGGACACCCTGCCATTTCAGAACAGTTTTGATTGGAAACGGGTTTAAATATCCCAGGTTATCAATTTATCAATTTCTGGTAAACTTTGCTGTATTACACTGGCCCCTTTACCATTGGTTGCCAAGTATACCCTGGATCACCTGTTATCATGGTAATAGGGGATGTTCACACACCCCTCCCAAAGTAAGTGAGTGACCTCTGGAGAACAGGGCCCACTCGTGATTGGTGGAAGAAATAATGCAGCCCATATGTGATTGGCTGAAGAGTGAATAATGACCAAGGGTAGTTTGATTTCAGATTGAAATTGACTGTTCATGTGGTGATTTTGTGGCATGAAATACAATATATGTACTTCCTGTTATTTCAAGCCTATCTTCCATGTACCATATATGTGTACATGTTCCACGTTTACAAATTAAGTCTTCAGTACTCCTGTAATTCTTGCATTTTAAAACCATTTGGCCAGTGAAGTGTTGCAAAACGGTCTTAAAATTGTGGTATGGGGCCTATTTGTACTGACAATATACATGATATAAGACCAGCGGCATTGTGATTATCTTAAATCAAAGTAATGCAAGTCTGAAAATCTGGAAATATTACATCAGAGAACTAGACTATTTAGTTTTACCTGCTGAGATGAACCATTTCCCTCACTGGAGACATTGAGTAGGTTCCCCTCAGAGCTGTGTTTCCGCAACGGAAACTTCCACATGTTATAATACACTCCAGAACTCATGTTGGAATACTGCTTGCTGCTATCCAAGGGGTGGACACCTCGTATAAAGGCAGATCCATATAGCTTGGGATGAGGATTGGTAACCCTGGCTACTGCAGTCATGGCAACTGGTTATGGTGATATAATTGACTATATTGAGTGTTTATCCTTTATCAGAACACTAATGCCAGTCTGTGTAATCCAAGGGTGGTACAAGTTATATTATAATATGCCTCATAGTCCAGATGCCTTACAATCTGAAGGCGCATGATCAACTTTCAAACAGCAACTTGGAAGGCACTTTTACACAATTGCCTGACCTTTCTAAAGCCAATTTTCATGCAAATTCTAAACTTCTGGCACCTAAAGGCAGGTGCGGTGCCACACCATTGGATTGAGATGTTTTGTGCTCAGCAAAGACATCCTCTGTCCATGTCTCTTCGGGGATACCTTACTACATTATTGTATTCACTGCATGCTTCAGAATGCCGTTTGACATTTCCGCGTCACTGTCATCTTGCGTTATTGACTCGCCTCTTCCCGGTATTGCCCCCAACATCTGCCATTCGCATAAATTATATGGGTTAAATAAATAATATCGGCACGCCTGGACAATGTCCGGCGGGGGCCAGTTTGCACATCAGTTCCCTAACAAGGGACCCTCGGCAATTGTAAAGGTGAGCAAACAGTATAATCGCAGGTCTATGACAGGGGGCATTATCCTCTTCTGAAGCTCAATATCCTAGAAATGAACTCCATTCCGCATCTAGGTGCTACCTGATTCTATTTGGATGGCACCACATTGACTGTGGACCGACAATGCCGATAGCGACTGACTGGTACAGTGTATTGTTGCTGAAGCACTGAACATCTTTACATCCCTATACATGTAGTACTACATATATTCTCCCTGCGATGAAATCGAATCAAATTGTCTTTTGATAGGTACATCTATAAATTGTCCAAATGTCACGTTGCGGTGAACTGTTGTGAAACATGACGCGTGTCTTTCTGTCACTGTGCATCTATAAACACACAGTATGCTGTGGCTTCCTCGATATCGCCTGGGGAGCATGGTCAAGGGACAACAACGCCGGTCCTGCCACTTTCTTGCATCTCCGATGACAGCAATTCATTCATTTACGGCCACACGGCATCATCACTGGGCTGTGTTCTTCAGCACGGAGACCCCCTGTGCCAACCCGCCATGGCCTCCAGTCTTTCCGAACTGGACAAAGAAATCACCGAAGCGGTCACTTCTACTTGATCGGCCAGCAAGACTGGCGGTTCATGCAAAGAGCCGCATCGCATGGTGGTCCGGTCTGCCCACCCTCACACACCTGGACTCCTGTACAGTAAACTCTCACTGACTATAGAGTCTGACAATATGTAGCCAGTTCTGCAATAATCCTTAAAGTGAAGTAATATCTTTACAGGGCGCTTTAAGACCTTCTTGTCAAAGACTTTGGTACTATGGTGCAACAGTACTGTAGTACCTGAGGGTCATGCCAGTTGTGTGTACGTCTGCAGTCCACACAACTTCCTGAAGATGTTTTATTCTAAGTCTTGAAGCTGCAACAGTCACCAGTAGCCTACAGCAATCGTAGCTCTGTCCCTATTGGTAGCCACGGTAATGTAGGTGATGAATCGTCTGGTAATAAGTAACCAGGACTACCATCTCCACCTGATTTTTTTTTTTTTTTTTTCTTTTTTTTTCTTTTCTTGCTACATGTGTAATAACAAGCTTGTTTCTGGAAGGATTCCTAATATACAGCTCCAAGCTGGCAATGTGTCTTTTTAGATGGTGGTAGTTAAAAAGTCAAACATTACAGTCCTTTTCAGGGAGTGCTGACCCCAACACACCCAAGATTGAGATAGCCCTTGTCAGTAACAGGCACCGCCACCAGATAGTTCCTCCTTTATTTCTAGTACATGTAGTTTTACAGGACGCAACAGCAACACAAGTGTTGCTTCACTTCACACTTTCGCAGCTTCTGTCCTTTTGTTTTACATGCTCTGGGCCTGCACACATCAAGTGGTGTGGAATTTTATATCACTTTCATTATAGCCCCAGTGCGGCTGTGAAGATAGGTGGCAATCTCAATGGTTTCTTACGGAAGCCATTAATGCCTTTGCGATAGCTACACAGATGGCTGCAAGGCCTCAATCAGTGTTGCCGGCAACTGCTGCTTCAGACATTAGCAGCACGTGTCTGCCATCCATCCTCTATGTTCTCCTTATAACAATGTATCCATCTCAGATGCAATATTATTTCCCATATATTCTGTGCAAGCTAAGGACGTTTATGAATTTCCTGGGCAGCAAAATGTCATCGCCATACAACAGACTTGATTTGATGGAGTTCTGGCTGACGAGCGTTTGCACAATAAGACATTATGGCTTATTGCTTCAGCAGCTGTTTCATAAGCACTATACCTCCCCAACTGATACCAGAAAACTGACTATGGCATCCAGGCAGGCCACAGCCAGGACAGCCTGGCCAGGGCAACTCTACAGTAGCCACACCCCTTCTGCTACTCCCCATCCTGTCCTGGCGGATATTATTACAAGGACAATACATGTACAGGAGAACCATCTAAGATATGCAGGCAACCTTATGAATATTCAAAACAGCTCCCATAGCTACTTTAGACAGTTCCTTACCCTATTAAACACATCAAAACTATAAATGTCAGAATTCTGAGTAGCAACGTGACTTAGCAAGTGCTTTCTGAGTCAGATATTGTTTCCCCTAATTTACAGTTTCCACTGTAAAACCATGTCAAAAATCAATGCCCGTATTTGCCAATAACGGAGGAGCACGCGCTTGCAGGTGACACATGGAATTCGCTCAGCCGTGACAGGCTGATTACAAGGGAGGCTGGGAAAATTGCAATAATTAGAGACCAATAGCAACTCCTCCATGTAGTAAATATGACTGTGTAAACTTACCACAAATTGCACGGTGGATAGTTTTACATGTACCACGTGGGTGACCATATGTGGCATGACCTTTATCGGTGTCACAAACTTTGAGGCAAAAATACAGCATAATTATCCAGATGATCAACAAAAGTCAATATTTGCAATTTTGTCACACTGATTATCACTCTTCATTTATCTTAATATAAAGCAGTAAAATTGACACAAGATGCTTGTCTAAACATGACTATATTAACGTTGGAATTACCAGTAATACCTGTAAAGTCTCATAAATTAGGGATGACCTGCTAATATATTATCTATGTCACAAATTCGGTAAATTTATTAATTATTACCTATAAATTCAATCCTGGCCTATTAACACCAATGAAAAGTACGGCAGATTGGTTTACTTGAGGTGAAGTGAGCATAAGACCCTGTGGCTAGGGTGCAATATCTTCTGTTCACACACTTCAGATATGCATTGGAGGTCAATGTTTGAATCTACTGGAAGTTTACTGGAAGTTATCATTGCATGCAGCACACTGTAGAGGGGTGCTATATGCTCAAGGCAGCAAATTTATCTTATCAAACATAGAAGTAGCTCTCTGAATCTAATTTGCATGATCTCAGGAAGCTAGCCTGTCTCAATGTTGGGGAGATAAAGTGTTAAAGGCCCCATTTATCACCTAAGGCAATCAAAAAGGTGAGCATTGAATGATAAGGCTAATCAGCCATTTTAGGAAGGGATGAGTTACACTTGTACATGTACCCGCATTTCAATGGTTTATGCCTAGATACTCACAGAATATACTGTCATTCTCTATAATAAATTTACCTAAATGTTATTCACATGAATTTAATTTATAATTTAATATACAAAAGGTTTATATTCTATTTATAATTTTTTTAAAAGGATATATATTTACAAGAACTTTATAAAGTCAACAATCTACATACAAGGTCAACAGAGTCACCTGAGCAACATGGGAATAAGTATTATACGTAGAAGTCAGAATTTAATTTCACCCCCACCCCACCCAATAAGTAGAAGTTCCACTGGATATAGATAGAGGTTCTACTGTACACAGGAATATTCACCTGACTGTCAGTCAGGGAATAATTAGTCACTTCCTGTGACCTTTCTCACATGGCCTGACACTAGGGAGGCTAAATCAGGCTAATTTACATTATTACCTGGGGCTGCTCCCTGTGCTGAGGCCATTATGCAAATTTTTCTCACCACAAACTATAGGTATAGACATGTATATACTACTAGAGTATGGTATGTGTAATTCACTTGAATGGATTTCAACATACCATACACCTATTGTAAAACTCCCCTTTCTTGTCAATTAATGCAAGTAGCCAGCCCAGCTGTAGACTATGGAATGATGAAACAGCCTCATGAGATCCATGCATCTATACAAGTAGAATGCTTGGGAGGGGGGATAAGTACTTTTTAATACATACATCAGTATTTAACTCAAATCTAGGCTGAAGTACAGTTGTAATAGCACTATTCATACAATATACTTAATTTGGGACTTACCACAGTAGGTAGTTTCAAGGATCCGGTCTCATAATACCCAGCCTGTCTGGCACCTGCCCTATATTCTGTGACCTCCGACATGATCTCCGACCTCAGGCTGCTTGCCACAGAGCTGTATGACCTCACACTCATGTCGCCAGGGTTACATATACATGTTCAATCCAGCTTGTCTCAACTGATCAGCAAATGTTTAGTCGGCTAGTCCTTGTTTATAAACAAAGCTTCTTGCAGTGTTCTGCAATGCTATATCCGTGTGAGATATCCAGATGTGTAAAATATAAAGTTCCTCATCCAGTTATCCATATCTGGATCATCAAGAACATTTTTCTAGCTCATGGAACATTCACCCAGTTACCAATACCAAGCTACATGTAGCTCACAGGGGTTTGTATCTTCACCTTGTATATCCTCATAAATATGTGATATCGTGCCTGGCTAGCTACTGTTTCCATACCACAGGATCCACAGCCAAATGCACAACTGAAAGAGCAATTTCAGGACCAGTATTGTACCATCAGTTCCTCAAGAAAGTTCTGGTAAATGACTTTGAAGCTCCCAAGGAACTGGATCCACATTCTCACCCAATGCTGACACCTGGGGTCAGAGGAGCACGTGCATTCAGGATCTTCCTAATATATATGACCTGAAATAACACTCCAGATGGCTCATTTCTCTATAATAACCCTGCCTGGTCCCAGGCTATCACTGGCCAATCAGAGATTGGATCCAGAACTGAGAAACTGTCATTGCACTGTCAGGATCCCCCCCACTGTGGTCAGGTTGGATCCAGGTACAGTTACCTGGAGACCTACTAAATGATGTTTGTGCTGCAGATTTTGTGGTTTGATAAAGCCAGTAAAGTAGGACTTTCACCACACTGGGAGGCTTGCAGGCTTGTCTTGACAATTTAGGATCACGCCCCTTGATCCATAAGATGTGGACCTCTCCCTGTGGGGATCTGGGGAACCATAATTCAAGAGAACAGAGTGGCAGCCAGTGCAAATTAGGGTCACACCCTTTGGCCTCTTCAAACCTGCAGAAGTACTAAATCCTGCACTTGAGACATTTGCTCATCTGCAAGACCCGGTTTGGTCACTGGGCACAGGAATACAGAACAGATACAATCCCAAGAATGTTGAAGATAAAGTAATCCTTATAAAGACCACATACCTCCAAACATAAGTCAATTGGCTACATGCTGCTTTTAATCTTCAAAGTCCACAACCATGAAATGTGTATAAACACCCCAAGCCAAGTTTCCAATTATTAGTTGCTCATTAAGTGCATGTGCACCCAGTTACTCCAAAATCTTCCTTTGTCCTATATCTGCCAATCCAGATTATAAAGTGACTGTTGCTGATGGGACCAGACCTGGGGTCTGGATGATTATCTCAGGCCTTTGAATCCAGATTCAGTCTCTGGACACTGATCTGGAGAAGCCTGCTGGAAAGAATATCCTGCTACAATATCCTGGTTCACAAGATCAAGGGAGGAATCCACTGTCTTCATTCCTCAAATGCTGAGCAGGAATTCCTTGCCATTCATAAACAAATTTGAAGCTCAGGACGACCCAAAGAACATTTTCCACTTACATGTGCACATACACAAATTGCAATTTATTTGCTTGTACCAGATATTTCCAAAACTTTTATTCAAGAAGCTACATAAATGCATGCAATCCATTTATCCATTGTGCCATATGTAGTAACACAAGATAGTCATATTGTACTATAGCACCTTTTCACTTAAAACATGTGCACAAGAAGCTGGAGCTTTATCAGTGTATCTGTATCCAGGTATCTGTAATACCATACCGATACAATTCCATATATCCAATGCAATTATTCCTGGGAACACAACTCTGAGGCATACATGCGGAGATGTCATCACACTAAGCACAGACCACACAGGGTCACTGTCCCCAAAGTTACTCAATGTCCAGGTGACAGTCCTTCCCTTGCCACATAGGGTTTATATATAGCAGGGCACAGGGCAACTGGGGGACAGCCAGTCCCTGGGACACTCTTTCTCAAAGGTCCCCCCAGCCTAAGTGCCAGACAATGCTTCCTTAATAAACGCTTCCTTCCATTCAAACCTCAGAATCATTAATTAGATTTGAAAGACTCCAGGCATGTGGACCAATGGCAAAAGTGGTTATCTGGTGAAAATTAAGCTTCAAAGTTCAATTCAATAGACCTTCCTGCTAGGTGCATTTAGGTAGTTGATTGCCCCAAGGCAGATGATGTTATAGTGCTGAGCCTTTCCTCAGGTGTCTGCTGGCTGGCCATGTGTGGGTGGGTGTCAACCCACTGTATTGGGAGACTGTGGGGGTATTCACCTCAAATTTATACTGTGTGGGGTCCCAGAGAGATAAGGCAGACTTCACTAGGGCCCAGGACCTAAGGCACCCCTCCCTAGACTCCTCAACCCTCTGTTCAACCTCTTTGTGTCTATATTGGCAAAACAAATAAAGTTGCTCTTAGTACCCTCCTCAGGGGAAAACCCCCAACCCTTGCCTATGGGACCCCCACCCTTTTCTTTTACCCTGCACTGCCCCCCACACTATTAGAAGATATTGGGTACAGATAGGACTGGTGGTTGCATGGACCATATCTCTTGCATCCACCCAAGGTGGCAACAATACCAAAGGTCTAGGTCAACTTTGAATAACAGGCACTGTACAAAGCCTTATGCAAGCCTGGGCTAAATAAAGGCTTTGTGTTTTCTTTACTTTTCTTTTACTTCTACAAAATTGGAGGTTCTATCTGGTCAATGCAGTTACATAGACTCCAGGCATACTAGTATGTAAGCAAATACATGTATATATGGTATCTGCCCAATCCTTTTTTTTTTCATTTTTATCCCTTCATTTCAAGTGTTAAAAGAACAAATATAAATCTTTTTTAATTCAGTCTAATTATAATCCATATGAAATGACAGAACCTTAAGTTATCAAAAGTTCCAAACTTTCTTCCTATATTACGGTTTCTTTACTGCCATTTGAACTTTTTCTGTGTACACAAACCATGGCCTCGCTGATTTATACCATTGTCTGTACAACCACTGTACATTCTGCAGTTTACCCAAACAAACCAGCCCTAAAACATTGTCTCCAGAGGCTGGCTGGCTTTCAGCAAACCTATTATTTAACCTCGCATTGTCTACCTGGCTGGCTTACCTTAGGTCAGTCATTGGTGCTTTTAACATGCCACCTTTAATCTACTGACCCTCCCTGGGTTGGCGTTCTCAAAATACTTAAGTTTTAAATTTTGAACTTAAGTCAGATTCTCAGCCCATCACATTGCCAATATCAAAACTTAAGCAATTTTAAGAATCCCAACCCCAGGCTGGTTCTGTGTTTTACTTTGTTCCCAGAGTAACAATTCTACAGTGGGACCGTGGGTGGGACCCAACCCCACCAGATACCTCCCTGTCTTTTAGGATATCACCACCTCTGTATCATAAAATTGCTGTATTGTCTCAATGTCCTGTGCACTTAATTAACGTAATTTCAAATGCTATGGGAAGCCATCTGCTTCAAAAACACAATTTTCAGGGCTTGGACTACTGTAACTACCAAGATTTACATGCAAGTTCCCCTTAACCTCAGCTCCACCCAGACACAAATCTTCCCTACCCCATATTTCACCACAAACTCTGTGGCTTTCATTGCTTTCATTGCTTTCAGGCAATGAAGAGGGACCCTCCCTTTGGAAGGTGGTGCATTAACCTATTAACCTTTTCACCGGCCACCTATGAACAGGTGCAGTACATCACTGCAGTTAAAGACTCTCTTTCCCCTCCCTTAAAATTGGCACACTTTTGATTGCATTCCAGAGTTTTAGATGAAATATTTGAATTACCCAATGTCTAAAATGTAAGTTGCTGCCTCAGTGGCCTGGCCAGTCTAACTGGCCGCGATAATATTTCCCCTAGAAAAACTGGAGGGAACTAATGTGTATCACATCATGACATGTATAATTTTTTAACTTGCAGCCTAGAAATCCATAGGTATACACCAATATACTCAGTTGATAATAATATACCTGAACTTCTAAGTTCAGGCTCTGTTTGTTCCTTTCCAAGGTGACATTGCCCAAGGTCTTGAGGAGGTTACACCACTTTTGCATTACAAATACCGAACTGCAGCAGCCACCCAACCATGTCCATGCCAATGTTTTCTGAAATAACACCCACAGGTACTAAAACTACCTGTTGGTCTATTCTCCAGCTCTCTATTATAACGCTCTCCAACAATCTGGGAATACATGTACCTGCAGTCAAGCTGCCCATTACAAGTTGTTAGCACTGTAGCACTGGCTAAATGTTCCACCCCCTGGGGTCCTGTTGGTTAGTGTATATGCTGCATCAACATAGCCTGTCTTGTAAAAACACTGACCATGGCCCAGTCCCTTCTTTTGACTATTTACTCAAACTGCTGCAGCAGTTGTTGTTTCTCTACCCTGTGTGGTTCTTGTATAGACTGAACACCTGAAAGCCAAAACCTGTTCTGTTTGTGATCTGAAGGCAGCAGGACAGCTGTATATGTCTCTGCCAAAATCAATAGGCACACAAAGTCAGCTTTCTTGTCTATCAACTGCATAATATACTACTAGTACACCCATACATACAATTCTCTGAAGTTTATTCTACAGCGATACACATACCATTATATCAAAACTGAGCACTTCACCACAAAGTTAAAATCTGATAAACCAGAAACAATATTTCACTCTCAAATGAACAGTGTTAGTATTGGCTACATGTAGTAGTAGTCATTAAGTAGTAGTAGTAGTAGTAGTAGTAGTAGTAGTAGTAGTAGTAGTAGTAGTCATTAAGTAGTAGTAGTAGTAGTAGTAGTAGTAGTAGTAGTAGTAGTAGTAGTAGTAGGTGCTCGGAAAAAAAGTAACAGGAAAATATATTGGCAATTTTTCATTTTCCCATTGGCCACAATGTTAAATTTCAATATTTTTCTTTTTAAATTCTTTTTAAATTAAATTTAAAATTTCAGGTACATGATGTTCACATAGATACATGTATAAGACACACCCAAAATTTTCTCATTGTACATGCTGCTACTCACTCAACATGCTCAAGCCTCACCAAGGGAATGCTTCCATGCACTACTCTCAAATATTGCCTAGCAAGTAGGACCACCAAGTAACAGAATCAGTAACATGAGTAACCCAGGCCACCCACCATCTTTACCTTGGTAACATTGAAGTATATGATAGGTGTCCACTGACATCTCACACTCAGCAATATCAAGCTGCTGGTGTCGGTGATACCAGGTAGTACACACACCTGGCGGCCATAAATCTATATCACTGACCAGTCACTTACTGGTGAAGACAATCTGTATTTAGCATGTACAGAGGAGCCTCCATGTTAAAGACCAGGGGACAATTTTCTGGAAAAAACTTAAGTTTCAATTCTCAAACTGAACTTAAAGACTGGAAAAGACAATATAAAAATTTATCAGGATCCTTGCAGAACCCAAACCCAATTCTAGACTAAGAATGGAAGAGAATGTCTTTTGTCAAGATGCTTGCTGAACCAGAAGGTTCATTTCTAGACTTAAGATTTTTCGTGAAAGCAGTCCCAGCTCCTCAGAACTAAGGACACCTTAGAATTCTTACTTGTTGTCTTAGAACGCATTCTACATCTATACAGCTTTGTACACTTAATAATTATATTTGCAAAACATTACAAATCAATTCTCATGCAAATTGTGTATACTGGAATCCCAGAACGAAGCCCAGCCGCTGTCACAAAATGGTCCTAATTATGAGATGGTCTTATTTCTGTAAGCACTAAATATTGAAACTATTGATGCAAATGTGGTACTGCTGGGAAAATGGTCTTTATTCTGAGGTGATCTGAAGTCATTACAAAGCAAGAATTTAGATTTCACTGTACTGGTAATACAGTTTGCCTTCAAAACCTCAACCAATAGAAATGAGAAAGTGAGAGATCCCCTCCACAGTTGGCAAACTTTACCCACAACAAACAAAGACAAATATGCGACCTCTGCCCTGACCTTGATAAGTACACAAGGTCATTTGTCTGGGAAATCCTCCCAGACACCCTCCGGACGAATCGGATATCTGCACTAATATTTGTTCGTGACACATCACCAATCCTAAATTCTCGAAAATAAATACATCTTAAGTGTATTTGATTGCCAAACTTCAGGAAGCTTCAAACATTATTGTACAAAATCAAAGGGTTTAAAATATTTGACGACAGCTAACACTGGCAGGAAGAGGAAATGCTCTGGCAAAACACTGGTTATCTGACATTTTACTACCAGATCGCTGCAGGGTAAATTGAAATTCAAAATCCAAGCACACAAAAGTATTATAATGGTAAATATGGCAATTTCATTAACAAAGACCACCCAAACACAAATACTCCCATAGAATACTCCCATAGATCACATTAAAGTTTTTAAAGTCTTTAAGCCCACCAAGTTTTCAACCTTCAGTAAAACTTGTCTTGAGAGACCACCTGTTTAAAAGACCTGACTCAAAGTCCTCTCTTGCGAGACCATGGTTTTATGACCAGTAGTGGTCTTTCAAGACAGATACATTGTAATGAAGACATGTCAAGTAGTTTGGTATGGTGTTGGGACAGTTGGGGCTGAAATTAATAAATTCTATCAGAGTATAAGTAGATACTGAGAGAAATGTGTGAAAGAATGGTTCCTTTCCAGCCAGCGCATAAGCCTTTCTAGTACATTTTTCATTCAAGTACTTTATTATACCAGTGGAAAACCACATCACACAGTACCGAGCTAAGCATTGTACTTTGGTCCACTTCTAAAGTCTCTGTCAATGGCTTCTTTTGTGTACACTAGGAAGACAAAGTTGGTATTACACATAAATGCTGAACCTCTTATACAGCAACCACTAGCATCTTGAAGTACTGACCTAGCTATCAGTTTCATGGTTATGTCAGTCACATTCAGGTGTGGCTGGGTATTCTCTGGTGTTTACCATCATAATCAGGACTTTTGAGCTACAGTCATGATGATGTGACAGATTTTTGCACAGGGTTTTAGAAATTGAAGTCAATCATGTACAACACCAATGCTCCTAGCAACTGAATACAGGGGTACTAAGTCACCCCAATCTTAAGACTTATTGTTATGGGACCACTCCACTCATATTTCAATCAATCAACCATTAAATGTGTATTGCGCAATTCCACAACTGTATTCATAGCGCAATTTCAGTATATACAAAACATTAATATCACCTTGGACCCTCTTTACCAACAAACTCGAGACCAAATTTTTCCAGCCGAATTAATTGTGGTGTTCAAATGCTGGGAGCCCTGTAAACTTTAATTTTCTGAGCTGAAAATTCTTGTTACAAGATGAGCAGATAATTTACAGTGTATACAGATTTAAATGTCACATACTATTGTTGCTG
>JAAUYG010217762.1_pt1 | contig 21244 bp, 13 predicted proteins | sample 7278091 | NCBI WGS metagenome assembly JAAUYG01 (sample SAMN14350201, study PRJNA611818) | marine sediment metagenome | isolation source: surface marine sediment (0.6m) | place: French Polynesia: Moorea | collected 2018-08
TGCGACTCATAACAGTAGCACATGGTACCCGGTCAAAACAACAACAAACGCACGTGGTCGCAGCACCCGCTGGAGCGGGCGATCGTGTTGTACGGATAAGCCCGCCGTAGCAGGCGATCGTGGTGAAGCTGACGCACCCGCTAGGGCGGGTCGCCGGGGTGAAAAGGTTAAAACACTAAAAGGGTAAATTTGAACTTGTGGAAGTTTCAGATGGAAATTTACTGTCATTTGATTAGAGTTTTCATGTGATGGACTGTTTATGCTTGACTTAAAATGTATTTTCCCATTTGATAGCAAAGAACAACAGTTTTTGTTTCTGGAGAAAAGGTGTAGCATACATGTATTGCTGCATCTGTTGGGTTTAACCAACCATGTCATAGCTGAAAAAGCCTAGGTTGATGTCCAGTATAAATGTTTTGAAATCTGTCAATATTGCTAACGGGAATTATGTCATTCTCTGAAAGACTTCAAAGTTATAAAGTGTGTGGTTCCAGCAGTGTCAGAGTCATCACAACCCCCTGCATGGCTACTAATACCAACTGCAAGGGGGGTAGGGGGGAGGTTGTGAGGAGGCACAATCTGGAATAATTCCTATTCAGCTCCACAAAAAAGCATCCAAAGGGTCAGTACACCAAGATAATAGGATTGGCCAGCTGCAGTGGTGGGTCAGTTTAACAGGCCATGGGGAGAACAGTGCCCAAGGGCTATTTGAGGAAGTCTTTAAATTGATTGTAAGAGTGTGCTCTGTGTATTTATTAAGGTGTGAGGGATTGTGTGTAAAGGCAAAGGCAAGAACATTGTGTCTGTCTGTGTGTATCTATGTGTGCTGGGGGTTGTAACAGCTTCAAGGCACAGCTGATGTATAGCAAGCAAGTCAAAGCAGAATGGTATGTGTCACTCCCAGGTGGGCCCAGTTGGCCCAAAGGTGCATGGTGACTGAATGATGTTTGATATTGCAGCAAGACCTTTCCTTTTGCCCAAGTTTGAGCTTGTTTGGAGGATTGAAAGGTTATTGTCCATGTCACATAGATGGATTTGGCCCAGTGAGCTTTGAGCTTGTTTGGAAGATTGAAAGGTTATTGTCTGGGTCACACAGATGGATTTGGCTCAGTGAGTTCTGGGTATCAGCCCTGCTTTGACACATACCCTCAATCTTTGTATGCACTTTGCATGACCCAGGATTGTAGGGGTGTTGGGAGCATGCCCTATCTATCTGCCCATCGCCTGTCACCTCTGTTCCTGTGCCCCATACAAGCACAGCCTCAGCACTGGTGTTTACTCAGTGGATGTTGCTGATTTACTATTCAAAGACCAGGGTGGGCATCTTCAAACCAAGCTGACAATGATAGGATGGAGCCTTTCCAAGTTGCTCCACAGGACAGTGTTACAGAACTGAGGAGTGTTGGTTGGACCACATGTGTGGCAAGATCTAGTCGCACTGAAAATTGTGTCATTTGATGGCACAGAGTGAGACAGAGATGAAACAACATTGCACTATTGCGATAGAGTTTAGGACAGTAGCTCAGAATGTGCAAGGAACACCAGTGACAGTGTCTTGAGAGGTTTTGGAGCCTTTATTGTTACATGTATTAGTAAGTATACTTTTAACGTATAGTGTAATATTCTTTGTGAGAGCAATCTGATTGTTTGAATGGACCTTCTTAAAAAGGCATTGGGTATGAAAAACAATTTTCATGTATGGCTGAAGAATGTTTACTAACAGTCTGTAACTTCTCCTGAAACACTTTGAAGAGAGAAAGTGCCAAGATAATGGCAGCATTCATAGTGGCATATGTTGTCCTTCAGTTGGCAAACATTTACAAGTGGTAGTGTATTTTTTCCACCTCTGTAGCAATCCTGCACTCAGCTGTGTTACCAGTTTGTTTCCCCCCAAAGTCTGGCAGAAGAGAAACCCAAATGATGTCATCCTCTCTATCTACCATTTCAGAACTAGGCTACAGGATCTTTATAAATGCTCAAACAACATCCCCTTTCCACATCCAGTTTCCCCAGTTTTGTCTATGAAAGTATGAACGATCCAGAAGACCTGATCAGTGCCTGGGATAAACTGGATTGCCAGACTGATAGATAAATATAAACAAGGTATAAATGGCTGAAGCTCCAGAAAGCATCAGGAGAAGAACACAGTGTGAAGAGAAAGCCTTGGAACAGTATACAGCGGGCTGGATCCTGACTGACTGATGTTCCCACACCACCGCCCCCACAGGAAAAAAATTCCTGGGACTTCAGAATCAAGGTTGGCTCCAATGGCTGCGTAGAGAGAATAAACCGTGCAGACCAAGGCTGTGTGGCCACAGTGTTCGTGCTTTGGACCAGATCGTGTGGCACATCGTATGTGTGGCACATCGTATCGGCTAGGGTGGCATAGATTTCCGGCAACAATATCTGGTCCTGACTTTATCCCATTGTTACCTGGCCTATGTTAGAAAAGCCATGATGCAAGTGACCTCACCTTTCATGGGGGGGCAGCAGCAGGAAGTATGTAAACAGAACCTGAGGTGAGCCCCACAGCTCCCCGCACCCCCTACTTCAGTTGGTTTCCGCAGAGGGAGGCCAGGCACAGCCTGGTTTCCATGGTTCCACACCCTAGGAGTTATAACACTGCGAAGTCTTTATGCCAGCCGGTAACACGTGTCTGGAAAGAACCACAAGTACCGGCTGCTATCACCATGTCCAGGATAGAAATATATTTGTTCCGCATGCCATTTTACTATTGTCAGAGTGGAGGAGGGCATAGTTCTGGTTGGATATTTGCTTGGACATTAGTCTAATCACTACCTCTGGTTTTGGTGGTGCATTGAGTGTGTCACAATGTCAACATTGCTCACTTCTTTCATGGAATACATTTTATCCCTTTTCCAGGGCTTACTACAGATGAGAATCATATTTCACCGATCGAGAACCTCGATAACACCATTAGCAGGTTGTACAGCTACCTGAGTGGATCGGAAGGCGACGGCGAGGCAGACCAACAGTTCTCGCCACTTCGAGGAACTGGGAATAAGCATCCCCGTGAGCGATCGAAACGTCACGGGTCACGGTCGCCACGCCGCGTGTCCTACCCCAGTGTCAGTAGTGGGTCTCGCTCAAGTTCACCATTGTCTAATGGTTGTGTGGACTCTGATCCAGAATTGGATATTCAGTTGGACAGACAAGTGGAGAGACACAACAGGACTATGGATACACTAGGCAGCAGCGAAACAGGAGAAAATGTGTATTCCAGGATTAATGACACAGGTAGGCATGGTAAGTATCACAACAAAATTTTTTCTCCACCAAGGCTAATGCACAATTTCTCTCAGGTCTACTGTGTGTTTATGAAATGTGGTTCAATGTATATTGTGTAACTCTTTGTCTGTACCTTGTATCTGTAGAGATGTAGTAATTAAGAGTGTCTTATATTGGCCAGCATGAAGTTCATTGATTTGAGGGAGTTTCACCCCTAAAAATCTGAAATTATGTGGTGCATGTACTTTACATTTTTTGAGTACTGGTGAAAAAACACAAAAGCACACAGTGCACCATATATTAATTCCCTGGGAATTAATTAACATGTTTCTTTCAGAGGCTGCCACACAGCATTACAAACCAAATGTTTTTTAGTACTCTGCTTTAATATATATAAAGCCTTTGAAGCCCAATGAAGTCCCAGGGACACCTGTTGCAGAATCCTTGGTTAAGTCTCCTATGTCACATTGTGTATGAGACGCATTAAAAACCTCTGCAAGATTCCCAACAATAATTTCAACCAAAAATGTCAGATAGATCCTCTGGAGAGACTCTGCTTTGAAGATAGCTGCCCTGCTTTTCATGCATAAAACAAAGCTAAATTTCCTGAGGCAGTTATTGCGTGAAAGCACTACATATCCAGGCTGATTCCCCTTGGGCAATGTTGAAGACAGTTTCCATGTAACGTTTTGACAGGGACATGAAGATCCCTAAGGGCATGACACCATCCATTAACCTTCAGCTACTCATGGAACTTGGTCTTGGGTGGGGATCTTTTACCCTCTGAAACTCCCAGTATGATTCTACCCAGGTGTGTGTTCACAAGAAGCCCTCTAACTTGCCCCCCCCCCACCCCCCACCCCCCTTCCTTCTTCCTCCCCCAGGGGTGGGGACAGGAATTGAGGGTGGACCAATGAAAGGAAGGACATGACAGGTATGGTCTGAGACTTGTCTGCTAGCCTAGGGACTGCTTTGACCTTGGTCCATTAGGTTCCATTTCCTGTGCTGATGCTTTCTGATGGCAACTTGCTGCTGTCACCAAACTGCAGCATCTTCTGCTTAATTTCCTGCCAGTCTGAAAATTGCAGGCCGTCCTCCTGTCCAGGTGGTTAGCTCCATGTTTCTAATCTCCTGGTGGCACCCCATGCATAACAGCTGCAGTAATTGGCTCCAAAACAGGAAGAGAATCCCTAGGTGTCTGGATGTATAGTCCATGCGAACTTACAATGTGACTAATTAGTCTGTCCTCATCCCTTCTCTTATATATTGGTCAGATGCCACAGATATTAATTTGCCAAGAAGAAATGACCATATGAAGAGAATATGATCTTTTTGAGCTTTTTTTTGTGCATAAGTGGCTACATTGCACCAAGCAAGCAGCGCATGGGCAATAAGGTGAAACTGTATTCAAACTCGTATGACCTATTGATCTTTAGATGCAGATCTTACCGATCAGCCGAAGTGCCTTTTGAATGTTCACAGAGATGTTCAAATATATTTCCTCCAAGGGCTGCAGAGATAGATACCTGTGTAAATTTTGTGAACAAGGTTCTTAGCTTAACCACCATCAAGCAGTGACGTGACTCTTTCGGAATGTGTGAAATGTATTTTCCCAGTAAAATTTCTCACTGGCACCTAATTGTTAATGTACATTATCAATCGCATGTTCTCAGTTATGGTTAGTCCCAGAGTAAAAGGTGCATGCTAATATACAAAGCAACAACCATCCAAGAAGAGCTACCTACATTGAATCTTATCCATGCAGTGTTCCTGCCACAATCATGTGCAGATCTAAATCATCATGCACCCATTTGAACATTTTGACACTTGAAGATTAATGAGTCATAATGAAAACTTGAAATGTTCAAAACTTTAAAATCCTAAAACACCCGATAATAATTAAAAAAAAAAAAATGAAGTTGTTTAAATCCAAATGCCATTGATGAACATGCAGCTCTAATTATCAGCAGGTTCAATGTAGTTGCATGGTAATATGCCCTTGAATCACAACACATTTCTTCTATAAAAGTCAAAGTTTAATGGCACATCAACACCAAAAGGGTCATACAGTGCCAAAACAGGTCTAAACTGTCCTATGAGTCCAAACAGAGTCCACCACAAATGTATGCTATGGTCAAATGAGTGCAAAGTCCAAGACAAAACCTCAAGTCACATCTTGAAAAAAAGTCCAGCAATGAACAAGTTAATGCCCACTATGGTCCGCGGCCAGTAGCTGGCTACCCTTTAACTAAAGGTCATTCCCCTATCTGCCACCTTGGGGACGCACTGGGGTTGCTCTGTGGGCTGAGCACCTGGTAAGATAACCCAGGCTCCCCAGTATAAAAATACCAGTCTTCTTTATAGAAACACTATTTAAGTAAGGTAGAGTGTGCCAGAATAAAATGTTTTCTAATTAATTCTCTTCCAGCAACATTGCCATTGCCTCCAATTCCCCCGCCACCATTAGACAGCCAGCCCGGCCCGGCTGTTCCACCACGGATAAACCTCGGAACACATACTGTCATGGAACGAGGAACATTGCCACGGGAACGGCGTAGCGGTAACTACCAGGATGCAGAATCCGAGTTTGAGCCGCAGTTTTTGCGACAAACTCCTTCGGGAACATTTTACATTCCCCAAGGTAGGTGAAGAAAACTTCAGAGATGTGGTAACCTACAGGTAGACATAACCTACACTGGCTACAAGATAGTACCTATCAGCATTTTGTATTTCAAGATACGAAACTTAGGAGTATATAATTTCTTTCAAACTTGCAGTAAGTGTTCTAGTTTTCAATACAAAGTGTGCATCAATTTGCATCTTACAGTAATATTGTGGTGGAGGATATATACACCAGTATAGCCTATTGCATATAAATTCTTAGCCTAGCTCAGAATCAATGTTCGATATGTACTAACACCTGTAGTATATAACACTCGACTTATTGTATGTAACACCACCAACAAGACCTGTGGTATAAAGACATTTAGTGTTCCCAGTGGTGGGGTCGCTTGGTTTATATATCGTGGAGCAGTAATGTTTGCACAGTCCCTGTAACCTCTTGATTTCCAGCACATGGTTCATCCCCTCCATCTAGTCCCGCAGTTCCCAACTTTCCCCGCACCGTGCCTAGGACGAATAGCCTTCCCCACCACCCGGCGACACTCCAGGCCCGGACCCCCACCCCTACTCATGACAGTGTCTATCACACGCAACCCCACTACCGGCCTGCCACCCTCCCTGATCACACGGTTATACCACCCCCACCCCCACCCCCAGGCAACCAGGAGCTGGCGTTGGCGGGAGGCAGCAGCGGGCCGCTGACCACGGTGGGGCTGGCGCATCCCGCACTTGGGGGCAGCATCAGCACGGACAGGTAAATACAGTTTGAGAAGTAAAAATTAAATTATGCAAAAAAAAAATATAAAGTATTTTGGAAAAACTGTACATGTTTACAATTGATAGACAAGGAGACCCATCCAAGTTTACCTGAACTGGTCATCCTGTAGTTGATCATCGTTAAAGGTGCAATGTATAATATCAGATATTTGCCAACAGTAAATGTCACGAGTTGGAACTTATCGTTTCTAGAAATAGAGCAGTTTTTCTTTTTGTTTGTTTTTGCAAAACTGCTATAAAACACTGAAGTTAATAGGTATGCTGTAGTCTTTGAAGTAGTGTAGGTACTAAACATACGGTGCAAATTTAAATTAAATGTCATTTGTAAGCGTTATGTTCATGATTGTTTATTACCAGAAACATATACATGTGACTTGAAAAACTTTAGAAAAACAACTCATCTGTAATTCTTGAATATAATTTTTGATGGTGTATTTAGAGTAGCTGTTGAGTTACATGCAGGTTGTGGTAGTGCTTGAATTATTATGTGCATGATATTTTTGAACTGAAGACATGTGCATGTCTGTTTTCCCCCCGTTTCTTTGACGTTGCCGCTGCAGTACTAGCACTAAGTGAGTTCATTGTATATACTCCATCTGATGTTATACCAACATCCAGATATGTGCTTAGATATGTGTTCTTGTGTATATGTACTTACGTAGCATAAGATCATTTTGCTTCTGTATGCTACATGCAAATTAACCTCTGTTTATAAGCATCAACGAATCAAAATTCTGTATGCTTTCTACAGATCTACCCAGTAGATGTAAAGTAATGTATCGCCGTGTGCATGTTAACACTGCCTGAATATACTTGGTCCATCCTTATATATTCTTAGTTGTAATATAGTCAGTCACTCGATATATTTTCTTGCAACTTTATGCTAATAAAATTTTATACATCTTATATATGTATATATATATCTTTTAAAGTTTTCTTCTTAATAACCTATTATAATTTATAGATTAGAAACCTTCAGGATTTTATTTCTGGTCAGGGATACAGAAATGCATAGTATTTATTGTAGTCAGATTTTGTAGTTTGTAACACGACTATTTGATCATTCGTAGACTGTAGTTGGAAGTGATATGATCTATATACATTCTGCCTTGGCTTGCTATAATACGTGTAGCCATACATAGATTAGCTAGGATCTGCCTTCTGCACAAATCTTTCTGTGACAAATCCAAATGATTTCTTCCCATCTCTATCTAACATGTGCTGCTTATAGGATAAAATCCCAGCTGAAGGAAATGGAAGAGACCTGGGCAAGGTACCTTCAGCCATCTTATGTTTTGTCAAATCGTCAGATTAGTTCTTGATCACACATCATTTTATTGGTTTTTCATAATGCTTTAGTGTAGACCTATGTCCTTATGTAATATTTGTATTGGTTTCTTTTCGCAAATAGAGTTATTCATCCAGCACACCTTGAAATGGGCCTTGTGAAATACATAGAATTATTCACACACCTCCCCTTAGTGAACACACCTGAGGGATAGCTTTTATGGAAAGGGGGGAAGATCTTGTAAAGATAATATGACCCACATCACATAAAATGTTTACTGAAGCTGAGATTTTCAGCTCTTTGTGTGCGTTGGCCATCACTAGCGAGAAGCTACTCTTTGGCTGTGCGGATGTCTGTGGTGACTGGTGACATGCATTCTTTAGTTTGCGTACTTCATAATTATATGACGGCCTTTGACAATTAAAACTAGTTTCAAATATAGTTAGTAACTACCGGTAGATTGTGAAAACTTCTGCACTGCTGTGTGCCAAAATTTAATTAATTTAGTGTTCCTTTTGCCAGGTTTATGTTTTCTATTTCTTGACTTTGTCTGCATTTTGTCCAATTCTGCTAACTGTGGGACTTCAAATTAGCATGCCCTGTCATCTCTTCATTTAACATAGTCATCTTTCAGTTGATTTGTTCAGATTCGAGGGATTAAGAAAGATTGGTAGATCAGCGTGTTTTGTCGTTTGTGATCCCATAATTATGGCACTAAAAGGCACATGATCTTGAAATCAAGATCTTGAAAAATACTTTCAACATCAATAAAAGTTTTTTTTCTCACATGTTGGGGCATATAGCCATAAACATAACAAAAAACAAATAGAAGCAATTAATATGTAAGATAGCTACAGGTACACTAATGTGAAAACTGGATACATATATGTGCATATTCATTGAAGTTACCTTAGGTTTACCCGATGGTCAAGCCCCCCTGGGAGTCTTTGCATTTTCTTTTTCTCCTTTCGTGTTTTTCCTGTTTAATGTATTCTAGTTCTTGTGAAATATGTGCTTCAATGTTTGTCTTGTGTAATATAAATTTTTGCTTATTACTTACTACTAACTTTCCCTTTTCTGGTGGCAGGGGCGGCTTTTTAACAAATGTTTAACACCCCCCATCCTTTGCTGCAATTTTCCTCCCGTTTGTAAACCTATGTCATGACTGATACTGTTAAAAAAAATGCCCACTTAATGTGAGAAGGCAAATTTCAGTATACAAAGTTTACCAAGGCAATCATTTTGATAGATAAAAAAAGGAAAAAGACAAAAGTAAGGAAACTAAATTTAACTTTGTAGTATTGTATATAGCTAGGCAAGTTTCGGCTGTCCTCTCTTTGTTGGCCATGTTGTATGTTAGTTGTGTCTGAAAATAACTATCCTTTCCTATATGATCTTGGCTGTTCTCCCTTCTCTTGGTGTCTCTCTTGGTGGTTGGTCTGGCTGTACCTGCTCAGGTGTTTCCTAGTACCTGTATCATGTGTAGTAAAATCTTCAATGGATTAGAACCCCCAACCCGGCCTTGCAGATCAATGTTTCAAGCCGTCTCCCATTCGGTGGAGTTAACCGTCAAATCTTTGGTCTTTGTCCCATTGGTAGTTTAAGAGGTTCATATATATATTACATGCAGACGAGAATTATAAAGCCAAGCGGACTGTGACGAGCCAGTGCCTTGTCTGCCCCTTCCAGACAAAACGTTGCCTTCAACCCGAATGCCACTCTACTGCCGCCCCTGCCCACCTATCCTTCCGTTCAGAATGACTTCAGGGACTATTCTCGCTTCTCCAGTGCCAGTTACCGGGTGCGAAAGCATCTAAAGAGTCGGTGCTCATGGAAAATTGTGGCCGTAGTCTTAGCTCTGGTTTGCGTGGTGCTGGCCACTGTTGTGGGATATTTTGTAGGTAAGTATCAGTCCAGCATGCAATTAGACACTGCTAAATACACCACCTTTATATTGATTGAGGGCACTTACTCCATGACCTAGTACATTAATCACATGCTATATGGGAATGATGCAAATTGAATTAATTCTGCTTCAGATTTCTGGCTACTTTCTTCAGTTCCTTAATGCATAGCCATAATTGGAAGGTTCCACCTTACCAGCCATTCAGCTTAAGGATAAAGTTAAGAAATTCCACCAACTGCAAAAGGGTTATGATGCTAAATCAGAAATGATGGCAGCTATGTTTACACTGTCCAAATTTTATGTCCTTAATGGTCACAGCAGCAGATTTGAAGTAATGATCACTAAGTATGGTATCACTTTATTACAAGACACTGGAAGAGATTTACTTTCACAGATTTTTTGTTTCAGGAAAAACAATTTATGATTTAACACATGGGCCACATCCGTTGGCGAATGGTGATCTCAATTCAACATCAGGGAAGGATAAATCGTTACCCAATGGTGATTATCTTTGCACCTTGAATATTGCACAACTGTATTAACTGTATCAGAGCTTTATTAAGCAAATCAGAAAATGATGAACATGCTATCTACTACTGCTAGTAGTACCACTGCTAGACTTTCTACTGTTATCATTGCGACTATGGTCACTACTGCTGTTGCCTCTGCTGCTACTGTTACCACCATTGCTTACTTTCCTGAACTCATACAGCCAAATTGGAGGTCAACATAACAGAAAAAAGGAAGACACGCAGGCAGAAAAGTTTAAACCTATATGCCAGTCATTTTGATGTAATGGCATACAAAATGAATAAACGCTCTCTGAGTCTGCCCTGGAGGACAAAAAACATTGGTTAGAATATCGCACCCACATTAAACTGTCAAGTTCACTGTCACAATCATTTGTGAGATGTATCCTGACAGTTGCTGTAATAGACGCTTGTTCTGGATCGCTTGTTCCAGGTGCTAATCCCCCATCTTCAGAATCTGTGATAGTAGAGCAGTACAACCTGGGGCAGTGGGCGGAGCCGGAACTCCCGCCGTACGACTTCTGGCCAAGTCATTTCTATCTCCCGGAGGACACCCGGGTGAAATTCAACATGTCTGTACCCAACAGTGCTGTGGTGGGAGTGTACGGGAGGCGCAACGTTCGTCCCAGCCATGCCCAGTACGACTTTTTCCACGTCGCCGGGGGGAGCGGTCAGAAATCGAAGGGTAGTAGTAACCAGGAACGCTACAAAAGAACAATACAGGTAAATATTTTGCTAGTATTTTATGCATTCAGTTAAACAGGAAGAGCTGATGAAGTTGTTTGGATGGATGGAATCCAAAGCTTTCATGTAATATATGCCACGAACTGCACATTTGAAAAGCTGTTGAATAATCATAGACATATTTGGTCACTTGAACAGTAAAAGGATCCAGAAAGAGATATAAAAATGTGAAAGATCATGTGCATATGACGAACATCTTGAACATATTCTGTTCGTCAAAAAAAGTATTGCTGGTGTACGAAATATATATGAAGAATTTTAACAGAGTTATTTCTTGCCTTATGAGTGAGTACACTTGAAGACTACATTTCAAGCAGCAGTATAGGAATGCAAAATGCGAATCTTGGGTGGAAAAAAGGTCTACGGTGATGTACTTCACTGTGTACAAATAAGCAAGATATGCACATACATAAATAGAATATTCCGATTGTCACATGATATCTTGTATGCATGTACATGTATGTAACTTGCCAGTCTGTGTCACATTTCAGCCGGGTTCGTCAAGTTTCATACAGTACCTGGATCAAGGTGTGTGGTATGTGTTCCTGTATAATGACAACTCTGAACCACTGAAGGTCCGCTTCCATGGAGAAAAACACGGTAAGCATGGTGAGAAATTTACTGCCAGTAAGTGCTAGGTATTTTCGGAAGTCGGCTTAACTTTGGGTTTGAGCTGACAGAACATTGAATATTCTGAAATTACTCACCAAAATTCTACCCCAATTACCTAAAGCAGTTGATGTTGGCAAGAGTTCTTGAACAATTTACACAAACTTCACACAAATCCGTGAAAATATATATAAAAGATTAATATTTATGAGAACTTTGGTGAATCGCTGCTTAAAATGTATTTTAGTTTAAACTCATACAAAGTAATATTGTACATCAACCAAATTATCTGGTGCTAAAGTGTTTATCTTTGTTCCAAACAACAGAACAATCACCGTGTAAGTAAATCTTGTTTTTCAGATGAGATGTTGACAGACTGCCCTAGCGACTGTCATGGCCGTGGTGAATGTGAGAGTGGCCAGTGTTTGTGTGCCCCTGGTTACACTGGCTGGGACTGCAGTCAGAGTACGTACAATTTCAAACTGCAGTGTCTATGCTGATAAAATGTGATAACTTTAATCATGCCGGTAACATTTCAAGACTTACGGTGGAAACACATGTATGGTAAAATGGTGATTTAAGCATGGAAGTAATCTTGAAGGACGGGCCTTTCTGGCATACAGGTATGGTTTCAAGGCAAGTGGTTGCAGGGAAAGTACAATCATATGTACGGTAGTCCCTCTGTTATATGGACAATCCTTCTGGCAAACAATTTTGTCCTTATTAGAGAGGTGTCCTTTGGTGAGAGGGAGCATTACACATTCATAGTACTTGCTGCCAGGAATTTCTGTCCTTTCTACAGGGGTGTCCCCTCTAGAGAGTATCTTTAATGAGAGAGACCATTGCAGTTGATTACGGGTAGTTGCAACAGGAATGTATGATGTTTTAACTGGATGAACTCGAGGCTGATTTCAACATTGTCATGGTATTTATTGATTCGCTGCGTTCAGGAAGATAAAAATCAATGTAAATAACCATGTAGAAGTAAAGTTTTCTTCATACCAGTATGTAGCATACAATGTGAACTATCCCAATTCTAGATGTGTGTCCACTCCTTTGTCATGGCAACGGCGTGTATGTCAATGGAGTGTGTCAGTGTCACCAAGGTTGGAAAGGCCAAGAATGTAGCGTACCAGAACATGAATGTGAAGACCCACATTGCAGCGGGAATGGCAAATGTATGGATGGCGTTTGCATATGTGCACCGGGATACAAAGGCGATGCTTGTGGTGAAGGTAGGGTGCTCTAAGTAGATCTCTTTCAATGTGATGGCAGTTTTCCAATCTTTGTTGGAATTGGTTATAAGAAATTATTTTATGGCTTTATAGACTTAGAAAATGCTTTTGATACCACAGTCCAGTGCTAGAATTCTAGCAAATGGTATCTGCTGATCCACCTTATCATTAGTGCTACTGTAATGGGAATGGTTCACTCCTTCTTTAATCTCATACAGAGCTTTTTTAAAATGCAAAATATTTAACAGGAATGGACTCCTACTAGTGTCTTTACAGAACCTGGATGTGGATTTTGGTGTTTCAGTATAACTCAAAAAGCTGCTTAAAGATGTTCACAAATCCGTTGGATTTTTGTAAAAAGAATAGCTTTAATGCCTATTTAGGCTTCTTGTGTAGAATTTGTCTGGACCAAATATTGCCTTCTCTGAGCAGCTTGAGCTTTCCATATAAATGTGCATGCCCGTTCCCCCTGTAGAAATAATTGTTGTAGAGCATGTATGTGTAATTTCCAGTGCATACCTGCTGCATTATAACATCAGTGTAATCCTGTATGAAACTACTATTCACATCCTAACCTTGTATATGTTTCTACTACATCCCTTATGTGTGTATCTTATAACTATATTATTGCTTTTCCCTTTAATGGACTTGCTATTTTCATGTGTATGTGTTGATTGCTAGTAGTGAGCCAAAATCAAGATCAGTTACAGAATATCAGTAAGTTTCTTTTATGTGTGAAAAAAATGCTGCAGACTTGGAGGCTGCTGAAACTCATCAGAACGATTCATACAACTTAATTATTGCTGCCAATTGTATCAGATTTAGTTTTGATATTTCTGCTTTGATGAAATACACGTTTACTGATAATTAGACAAAGGAAATATTTGATTCAGTTTCGATAAAGTTTTATGGGTTTCCTTTCCGATTCTTCCTGTGTTTCCTTTCTGAGGGCTAACTACTGGTAGTATATATTTTCAAAACATACTTTCTGTTTAGATTCTTTTCCCTTTTAACATTCTTTCAAATTTTGCTTTCATAAGTAATTTTAGCTAAGGCCGAGCTGGAAAGTTGATTCTTTTTTTTTTTTTTTTCTGAGTTACCAGTTATGATCAGTCTTTAAAAGAAACTAGCCTGGATATTTTCAGCTGAAATAGTATGGCTATTGGCTAATAAGCTGTTGTACTTGTTTCGTGCTAGCAGTTTGGTTCTCTTCCCTTCAGTTGACTGTATCCGTCCTAACTGCTCTGGTAATGGGGTATGTGTGGAGGGGCAGTGTATTTGCTATAAAGGTTACCTCGGCACCGACTGTAGCTTGGCCGAGCCTGCTAACACCACGCTCTGCGTGCGCGACTGCTCACACCATGGCATCTTTGACTTTGCCGTGCAGCACTGTGTCTGCCAGTCGGGATGGACTGGGAGTGACTGCGAGTTAGGTAATGCTACAACAAGTTTAGGTTCCTCTTCTACCTCACAACTCACAGGGTTTGCCATCACCAAGTGCCCCCAAAAGGATTTTCTAGGTTTTACACATATCAGATCCCAGTATCTTTGTGTGTAGATTTCTTTTCACTCCTCTATTTGCTGTTTTTGTAAAAAAAAAAAATCAGTTTCACTTCCTTTTTTTACCTAGAGAGAAATCTATCTTCTCTCATACATGTCCTATCCGGAATCTTTATGAAAGTGATTGTTACAGTGGTGGTAATAAATAAACCAATCTCAAAATTTAGATTGATGTACCAGGATCATTATTACTGGTACCCAATAAATGAAATTAAGATATGAATCAATAAGAAAGTTTGCCAGGTATCAATCTCAGTTTGGTAAAATTGATCTGTTTCCCTTAGCAATGTCAATGCTAAGTGTACATAGCTCTTTTTTCTCAAAAACATAAAAAATCTTCCAGGTAGTAACCATTGTGGTCAACAGTGAAGAGTATAGTTAGCATGCATGCCTGCTTTTGTAGATGTAACATTTGATGTTGTGCTTGAACCTATCAATATCAGCCAATATTTCTAATGTTTCCCATTTGATCCGGTCTGTTCAGTTTGGTGTTTCATTTTGGTTTTACATGTTAAATGTTGATTTATCTTCTTTGCATGTCATGTTCCTTGTAATGCATTCCACCATAAAAAACCCTATAACAGTTGTAGTAGATCTACTAAAAAATTACTGTTATTCCTTTGCTTGCCTTAGTCAATCCACTCACTATAAACTGGTGAAATCATTTTATTTGCTGACTATAATTTGCTTCTGCCCAGTTGGGATTTTATCCTTAAAACTTTTTCAAGAAATTGCAACAGAAATTGTGTGCACTGCATATCCGATAGTTAAAATGTATCTCCTTTCACCATGCGGCCCTCACCAGAATTATGCCAGGAGGACTGTATCCATGGCAGCTGTGAGAATCAGCGTTGTATCTGTCACAGCGGCTGGTCAGGTGCCCACTGTGACCAGGTGGGCTGTGACAGACGATGTACCAATCACGGCTACTGCAACAATGGAACATGTATCTGCAAACCGGGTTGGAATGGAAAGCACTGCTCTTTAGGTGGGTCATCGCGACACTCGTATTATACGTATAAAGTACTATGTAATCAGATTACTAGCATAGGAGGTTGCCTTCCTAAAAAAACACTGAAATATCTGACTTCAGACTATAACTGAATTTGTTGCCAGAAACTATTGGTTTTGAGAAAATATTTCATAGTGAAAGAGAAGGAATCATTTTACACGTTACTTTGTAGATGATTAAGTTCTTCTGCAAAAGTAATTGGATTTTTTCTCTAGGAAAATGAGAGGCCGCTCAAATAATACAAAATGTGACATTTTGAAGCAAACTGCATGTCTCTTAAATACTTTGGGTTATACTGAGTAGTGAGAGTAAAGGTTATGATTGTGATGTCCCAACTCTTTGCACTACCTCCCTTTAGATGGCTGTCCCAGCAGTTGCCACAACAACGGGGCCTGCCAGCTGTTTACAGATGGCTGGAGATGCAGCTGCAGAGACAGCTGGAAGGGGGAAGCCTGCGAGGTTGCCATGGAAACAGAATGTGAAAACAATGGGGATGATGACCGAGGTATTACGAGGGAGAACATGTATTTATATATAGTTGAAGAACATAATCCTGCAAAATGTAACTTTTGTATTGACTAAATATGGATATGTCCCTGTAGTATACTTGGTTGTATTGGAAATGAAGACTACTTGTTAACACTATATCTTGGATGAAGGAAAGAAAGATTTAACATAGTTATCAATACACATTTTCCATTACTGGATAAAAACTGTGCATGTACGTATGCATATGCGCCATTAGCACAGTTGTGGACTGGAGCATCACAAATCCAATGCTTGAATGATTAATATTTATTTAGATCAAACTCAGAATGTGCAGCACAAATGATCTGGCATATATAACAAAAATAAAAAAATATATAGTGCTGAACCAGGCCCCTTTCCACGATTGAAATAAATTGTAACTGGATTAATTGGTGTTATATATTCTTAAATTAAGCAATGTTCAACTGATACTTATCCAGAATAGTATCACTGATGTATGAGTAATTTATCAATCATAAATTATAGCATTATATACTAATATGTAAGACATTGATCTACCCTTGCTTATACATGTAGTGAGGTCACATTACTGATATGCAGAACGGTATGAGATTTGGCATGTCTCATTTGTCTCCAGATGGTTTGACGGACTGCCAGGATCCAGACTGCTGTATCAGTATATCCTGCAAAGACAGCATGCACTGTCTTACAGCCCCAGATCCCATGGAAATCCTGCTCCGGAAGCAACCACATGGCAGCACGGCGTCCTTCTACGACAGAATGAGGTTCCTGGTGGAAGAAGACAGTGTACAGAGTTACGCAACACTTACATCTTTCAACCAAAGGTACTGGTACTTTAGATTTAGTTTATTTTGACCGCACCGAGTTACTTTGCTACCTTGTAAAGTGATGTCCACATGGTTGCAGGCATAAGTAGACTTATGTCCCAATACTGTAAATTAATGTTTGCAAAGGATTTATTTGGCGATTTTCGTGACCGCCTTTAAATTGCAAAAATAAATACCCTCAAACATAGTTCATGTACCTAGATACATGTAATTAACAAGACCTGAGGTAACTGTAAATATTAATCACCGTGAAGATTGTTTTGTTTCAAAAACGCAAAAAATTAATCCCTTCAAACATTAATGAATTTGCAGTATTCCGAAAAAATATTTCATGAAGTGAATTTGTACATACAATGCCTCCATATTTATTGTGGCCCAATGAAGCAATGCATGTACATGTATATGGGAATTCTCTGTGTGCAAACAGTAGATCCCGATGTCTCATTTTCTGACTGTCATGTTTCAGCCAAGTGTCAGTGATCCGAGGGAAGGCTATATCAACTGATGGCAGTCCTCTGATAGGTGTGAGAGTCAGCGTGGTCACCCAACCCCTCTATGGCTTCACACTAACGCGGGAACTTGGCCTGTGAGTTAACACATAAAAAAATAAATTTTTAATTCGAATATTGAGCTGTTACTTGTGTTCAAAATAGTACAATAACATAATATGGTAATACACACAATTAGTGATAATCTTGGAAACTTGTAACAAAACTTGACCTGTGTTTTAAGTCTTTTTCCTAAGTTAAGCCTTAGACCTTAGTACACTTAACAGAAATTTTGGCCATACAGAGATTAGTAATATAGTGTTAGGTATGCAGTGCTAAATTCTGATTCGATTCTGAGGTGTTTTTGAAATGAAATTTCCTCCATATTAAAAAAGACCAGTATTCACGCACCAGTAATAATATTAACTGGTTTTCTTTTCCAGGTTTGACATCCTGGTAAACGGTGGAGGATCTGTTACCCTGCAGTTCCAGAGACAGCCGTTCCAGATGAAACAAGTCACCGTCATGGTTCCCTGGAACAGAATGGTTACCATGGATGTAGTCACCATGCTTCTTGACAGGGCGTCAGAACCGGAGCCCGAGACCTGTGAAGACATGTCACATGACCACTACTGGCTCCGCCCAGTGGTTCTATCCACGTGGCAACACACGCAGCTCGGTTCCTGCCCTTCTCGAAGCACAATCATTCCAGAGTCTCAGGTGTGTGCCTTGATGATTCGAAAGCAGATTTGCACTTTCATTAATTGTATGCATAGCGATAGATACGGAAATAACAACCAAATTATACTAGAACCTGTCTTTCAAATCACGTAAGAAATTAAGGGTGGCTATATACTGCTGCAATCCATTGCCATTTGAAAGAATTTGAAGCAGACCCGAGAAGTACGGTCATATACCAGAGTTCATAAGATTTTTCTCAGTCCTTAATCCATGGGTTCCTCTGTATATGTAGTTATGTACTGGCTTTCTGTTTGTCACAATGTGTCTGTTCAATGGTAACTGAATTGGCATGAAGTTTGATGAGTTTCTAGGCTGTAATGACTAGTCCATAGAATTTGCCAATAGACTTTGCATGTGATACTATTTGTTTGTTTTTTTTTTAATCCAGGTTCTTCAGGAGAGTCTCCAGATTCCTGGCACTGACGTGTATCTGGTCTACCACAGCAGTGAATCTCCGGGATACATGTCCACCATCATGATCCAGCTGACTCCAGACAATGTACCGGAAAACCTTGCGGTGGTACATCTCCGTGTCTCGGTCGAAGGTCTCGTCTTCGAGAAGATATTTGAAGCTGATCCAGGACTGAAATACAAGTTTGCCTGGGATAGACGAAATGCGTACAACCAGAAGGTGTATGGAATTGTCACAGCACATGGTATGAAAACCTTGCAAGTTTAATCCAAATGCTACCAGCTTAACAGTTATAAACAAAAATGCCTTTTGGACCACCTGTATATAAGGATGGACCACCTGCTTATAAAGACCATGTTTTACAGATCACCAGGGCTATACTTTCCATGTTATTGAACCTGCATATAAAGACCACCTGTTATAAGGATCACGGACCACATTTTGGTGGTCCCAAGGGTGGTCTTTATATGCAAGTTTCACTGTATTAACATTTGAACACCTTACTGTTTGTTAGGCCATACTCTTTTTGCACCATTCCTCTCATAACAGGGAAGACAACCTCTGTAGAAAAAAACATAAGTACCATAAATGGCCCAAAGAACACCTCTCTAAATAAACAAAGAACACCTCTCTAATGTAGACCATATTATTTGGCAGAAAGGGCGCCCCTATCCAACACTGTAAGTTCTGCCACTACTGTTCATCCTGTGACTGAATTTTCTGTGTTAGCTATGTTCAGTATCTGACCAGTGATGTGACGTGTATTTGCAGTGGGCGTAGGCTACCAGTACGTCTCCTGCTCACAGATATTCTGGGAGATGCAGTCGGCAACCATGAGTGGATATGACATCACTTCCTCCGATATCGGAGGGTGGAATCTTCACTTACACCACACCTACAACTTCCAGGAGGGTAGGCATCAGTCAGTACTTGTAGCAAAAGATGGGCTGAGATTTGCACATCTCTTTGGTAACTAATGGGTGTGTAAATGAGTTACTTTATTGATTGCAGTATCGATAGCTGGTATTAAAGACAGTGTAGCGAATGGACCAGGCTGATTTGACCAGCATCTTTACACAAGAAAACTCAATGTGGTACCAGGTCATTATAAGAAAAAAAGGATTTTCGTTACAAAATACATGTACACATGTATAGAGCCTGGAAGTATGGGGTAACTATTTGTATTTTATACTGCTGCCTATGACATTTGGCTTGTAATACATACAGTTCAAAGAGACATTTGTTTTCAGTAGAAGTCTTTTCTATCACTCATGTTATGCCTTGTTGTTTTTTCCAGGTATACTTCACAAAGGAGATGGAACCAACATCTACCTGAAGGAGCGGCCACGTAAAGTAGTCACCGTCATGGGCACTGGGCGGGAGCGCAAGGCTGCCTGCAGGAACTGCGACGGCAAGGCAGACTCCAGTCGTTTGCTGGCTCCTGTGGCACTGGCGAGCGGCCGCGATGGAAGCCTGTATGTCGGCGACTTCAACCTGGTCCGAAAACTGAGTGCAAATCGAGAGGATGTTACCAGCATTCTAGAGCTAGAGTAAGTACAGCTGATAGGTGAAGGAATTAACTGTAATGGTGAAGTCTCTGTTGTCTCGGAACCAATTGCACCTTAAGTTTAAACCATTATTAAAAGCTGTTAAATATATATCAAACCCGTAGAGGATGTTCTGAAGCTGTATGATCCTACAACGAATAAAAATAATGGACGATAGTACCAGTACTAAGTGAAAGTCTACAAATAAAATATAATCTCAGTAGTACTAGGTAGTAAGGGAATGAAAAATCACAGATGTTTGTATTTTTCTTCCCAGCATAACTGACAGCTACAAGTATTTCATGACGGTGAGTCCCCTGGATGCCAAGCTGTACATCGCAGACGACAAGAGTCGTACTATCATCCGTGTGAAGACGATGGGCTCTGTCAGAAACCTGAGGGACAACTTTGAGGTGGTGGCAGGCTCTGGACAGCAGTGTACTCCTGGAGACGCCGAGAGATGTGGCGACGGGGGCGAGGCTACTAGTGCCAAACTCTACATGCCGAAAGGTGACAAGGGGGTTCAGATATATCAGGACCACTGTACCACTGAGTATATTGTAGAAACTTGGAAGTATTGCAATGTACCTGTATATTAATGGTGATGTTAAATGACAAAATTGTCTTGGTGCACTTGAAGGATGCTTACATATAAGAGTTACCAGGTATGACAATTGATTAAACCATTGAGTCCTATGTGTTTATGATCAGATTGGAACTACATTTGATAATGTTTCATTAATTTTACTTTATAGGAATCGCTATAAACAAGGATGGAATCGTCTACTTTGTCGACGGTGTCAACATTAGGATGATTGATAACAATGGTATAATATCAACGCTGATCGGCTCCCAGGGTCGACCCAAATACTGGCAGCCCCTGCCGTGTGAGGGGGTGGTCTCAACAGAAGAGGTACCAGTGCTTAAGTTGGAAAAAATGTGATGAATTACTTCTTACAATTGTGAAAGAAAAAATGCACTGATTTGTTGCTTCTTCTTATTTAAAAATATTCCAGGCTCCGCTTCTTAGAAGTGGGTTACATTTACCAATCGGGTACATAAGGAACCTGGGAAAATACCCGGGGGGGCCACTCAGAGTCAACATGTACTCCCAGGCTCGAACAAAAAAACGCAGGAAAAGGGTCCTTTTTGAGAGTCAAAGCAAGTTCTGCGCGGACACATAAAAA
>JAAUYG010251691.1_pt1 | contig 21226 bp, 22 predicted proteins | sample 7278091 | NCBI WGS metagenome assembly JAAUYG01 (sample SAMN14350201, study PRJNA611818) | marine sediment metagenome | isolation source: surface marine sediment (0.6m) | place: French Polynesia: Moorea | collected 2018-08
CCTTTCCATTGATGTCAGCGGTTCGATTGTACTCCCCTTCCTTTACAATGAGGGTACAAAGGGCCACAATTTTCTATGTCCTTTGCACCCCTGGCACTCCACTGTGTGTGTGGGGGGGGGGGGTCACAAACACAAACGGTTGCTGTGATCAGTTAAGTCAATCAAAGCACAGTACCTGTGCACTGTAGGGGGTTTGTTTTTGCCAGAACTTTGTCGGGGCTCGTTGTAGCTTTTATGGAAAACGCAAAATGGTCGTTGTATTGTGCAACCATGAGAGCTGTTGCAACGCAAGTACCGTTGTTGGTCGTCTGACAATTGCATCCGACTAAATTCTTCCATTATCGCCCAAAATATCCACCGACAGCGCTAGAATTCACGAATTTTCAGGCAAGAAAAAGGTCCAAAATATTTCGGAAGCGATTTGCTTACCAACCAAGTTGGTGGCAAGGGTTTCTTTTTCCCTCCATTGGATTTCTCCTGTTCTGTCATCTCAGAAGCAAAAAGGTGACTTTTCTCATGCCCAATCAAGATAGGCGCCTACAAACACAACCACGCACTGCGCGCAAAATGCAGGTCCGGAAAAAAAAAAAAAAAAAAAACAGCTGGTAAGTCCCAAAGTTGCAAATCGTCTTCATTCATTGAACACGAGAAAACCATTTTGATTTTTTTTCTCGCTTTTCCCCACAAAAAGGACTTTCCAGCGATTTCCCTTCTTTGTGGCCAGAAAACTGGACGTCACTTCCGAATCGCAAGGACAACAAACGATGAATTTGTCTACTTCATTTTCAAGCAGATAATAAAATAATATTTTACAAAGCTGCCAAATATGTAAATTCAAACCAACATTAAATTTAAGAGATTTTATACATCCTGACAATATTTACAAGCTGAAAGCGGCAACACGAGTCCAGGTCAAACCAGTGAATTCAAGTTGACAGTTGCGTTTTATCAGGCGCTAGTGATAAAGCAGATGTGTGGCAGAAACAACAAACACGCAGTTGAAATTGTTATTTGCTTCCCCAAGAAGCAGAACCGATTTCCTGGCAGTTTCTCGCATTGACAAACTCCCCCCACCCTTCTCCATCTCCATCGCGCAGTGCAAGTGATATTCTTTCTGCTAACTCGGCAAGACAACTACAGAGGCACTTGCGATACATCAGCAGCGATCAAGACCACACTTCTGCAACCGTTCATGCACTTCTGTCTGCAAGAATCTTCCACGACACGTTGCACAAAACAAAGCCAAAATTTTCTGCTGCATTCTTTTGACGCGCGCGACGATTTTTGAGCAGTTTGAAAACTGACGTGCGTGAACACACAACACACCAATGAAACACCCCTAACGCACCACGAAACTCAACAACGCGCAACATGCTCGGTGTGGCCAGGCCTTTACGGTAGGACCTCACAACAATCTGTGGATAAAACCTGCGCAATCTCGGAAAAAACGTCCGCACCCAGTAAAATTGAGGCAATTTTCGAAACACATCAAATCTTCACTTTACAGAAGTGCACATCGATACAAAAACCGTGCACACATCCTTGACTGAATTTACATTTCATACAGTTGACTAGAAAACCAAGGCATTGTCAGCCCATGAGAAGTGATGACATCATGGGAGAGAAGCATGGAAAAAAAAGAAAAGAAAACAAGAGGAAAGAAACTGCACCATGAAATCAATAAACTCTTCGTCTTCACAACAAAACTCTCAGATTTTGTATGACTCAGGAGAATGCTCGGCATGATTGATCAAATGAAGATTTGCTGCAAAAAAGATTTTTGTTGAACGTAACTCATTCGGACGAAATGTTGAGTACTAAGCCCGAGAAGCAGACAGACAAATGAGTGTTATAAACAGAAAATTGCTACCAACAAAGAAAAAGGTGTCACCTTCACAAAAAGAAGCGATTCAAGACTTATAATTCTGTCAAGCTTCTTGACTAGTGCTTGTTGAGCGACACAGAAACTAAATGTTTGGACACAAGTCCAATTACTTCGCAGACCTTAGCATCCGTTGGGGGAGAGGAGTAACATCAGTAGGGAAGGTGGTAAGAGACCAAAGCTGTGGTCTCATGAGGCCAGAACGACCAACAGCTCCAATACTACTTCGCACCTTTTCCCAAGGCTGCAAAGGAATGGGAATCTTGTCTCCACACAGCATAGAAAATGGTTTCTGGCGAGAGCACAGTGATGATATGGGAAAATGTTATTTCGTTGACATGCAATCTTTGGTTTCCAAACGCTTGTTGACCCTTCAGGAGCGCACACAAGAACAGGGAAGTATGGATGCTTCTGCGGACTCTGTCGACTTTTTCCAGGCAATAGAAGAATGGAGAATGAAAATCTTCGAAGAAAACTGAGTGGACAACTGCATTCTAGAACTGCTTCTGTCTGCTTTGTGTGGCGCATTGTGTTCTCCGTCTGAAAAACTTTTGAAGCTCTGTGCAATGTTGTCAACGTGAAAAATCACAAGCGCTTTTTCCCTATTCCTAACAAGTGTCACACCACCATGAACTTAACAAATGCTCGCCTGCGTTCAAATAACAAGCATCGAGACTTTTGGACAAAGAACACTTGTGTCAACTAATTCTACACAGGCAACCGAGGTGTCGCCAGGTTACCGTGAAAGGGTTGCAAGTATAATCGCCTTGCTTACTTTTGCTAGTTGATGGGACGGTGATGACACTGGGTTGTGTTCCCCAGTAAACACTCAGCTTGGATTCTTTCCAGGAACAACGCAACGCAAGCAGACAAAACGAAACAAACTGTTTTGTGTCAAAATCTAGCAAAGAAACGCAATTGTCCGTCATCAGCTGCTGAAGCTGTCTTCAGTTGGAGAGCGCTTGGACTTGGGTTTCTTCTTTTTGCCGGAGTCGGGCCGGTTTGCTTTTTCTTTGGCTGCTCGTCGCTTGGCGATCTGGCTCTGATGTTCTTTCTCCATGTCTCTCTCGCTTACGGTCAGCTTGCCACACTGAAAAGCAGAAACAGACTGCAGTCACAAACAAGGCCGATGCAACTTTGTGGAGACGAGCCTCTTCATTGCAAGGCACCCTTTGTCTCGCGGTGATGCCTTTTACCATCACCATGGGCCACACCCCACTTTGGTCACAGTCACAACCGTCGTCACTCCAAAGGCTCCTCATGAACGAAAAGACACCCCCCAGGGTCACAGGCTTGCTCCTCCAGCCAGTAGGGTGTCTTCTGGTGACATATCATGGTAAGACAACCCCTCCCCCTGGAGAAGAGGGGCACCATATCATGGGAAGATACATCACTGGCTGAAGGAGCAAATCAATCCTGTCACATCGCGCTCTGATGGGGGTGGTGACAATGGAGGTCGGTGTCACCACAAGGTAGGGGAACCTTGTGCTGACAAGAGAAAGAAAGTGTCATGAGGGGGTGGGACGAGGAGTACATCTCCACAACGTCACACCAGGACGCCTGTTCAATGAACAATGAAATTAGCGTGTGTTTTTCTTTTCTCATTATTTTCCCATCAAGCTCATATTTCGTTGAAAAAAACCCCCAAAAACCCCGGATTCTGCTCACCTCCCGGGCAATGAATTCTTCTTCCATAATCTCGGGGGGAATATGCCGCAGTCGTTCCATTGTTTCATACAGTGTTGGACATTCGGCTAAAATCTCTGACTTCCCAAGTGTGTGTTTGAACAAAACTAATGCAACCTTGAACATCACTTTTATGCCTGAAATGTTAGAAAGTTCCGTTAAGTGCTCTTGTTTTGGAAAAATGATCAGCAAAAAGTGGGTTTTCTTCATTTGAAACACCTTGAGGTGCTGAAAATGTCTCACCTTCACAGAAAAACATGTCCCATACACGTAACACAGATGCCCATGGTAATGTTCGAGAGAATAAACACATGAACCATTCTGTCATGTACAAAATAGGTTCGATTCTTTGCTTTTTCTGAAAACAAATAGACAAGACAGTTGTGAAGTTTCTCAAATTAAACAGAAAAAAAACATGTTGAGAGTGACCAACAGAAGTGTCAACTCACCAAGTGTTTGTAAGTGGCAGGATGAACCTTTTTCAACAGCCCAAACAAAACGTCCCCGTCAGTTTGTACAGCTTCCTACAGGGTAAAACGTAAAACAATTTGTCGGGTACATTCACCAAGCTTGCGTCTTCAGAGGATTTTCTTTTTCTTCAATTAATTCAAAAAAAAAAAAAAAAAAAAAGATCACAATGCCTTAGCAAAATGTCTTACCAATCCTGCGCTGTAGTATCCGGGAAGATACTTTTCACAAATAGAGACTAGACACCAGAACGCCTGCTCAGCAGGCATGTGCATTAACAATACTGCTGCAATTGGAGCCTACAAAACACGTGCGTGAAAAGTAGGAGAGAGAAAAAAACAAGTAATTTGAAGAGAAAGATGCACTTTCCATGAAGCAACATCTGCTTCTTTTTCAACATTTTACTTTGGCACAAGAACTCTTTTGTTTTTATTGGCTACATTTTAAAGGCGGCAAAGGTGAATTGAATCCATACCTGTGCCTGGCAGTATCCGTCCGTTGGGTTGTGAATTGTGTACGCTTTCAATATTCGAAAGAGGTCTTCTTGACTGAAAATAGTTGCAAAATCCACCAGTATATTCAGCTTCATGTTTCCCCCAGAAACAACAGGATTCTAATGAAAAACATCTCCTGAACTGAGTTTCAGGTTTTGCTCCAACAAGTTCTTGCCGGTTGCCGTTCCGTGATAAAAATTTTGCAGCACCATCCAAATGTCAGTCTCAAAGGACGCAGAACAACCCAACCCTTAACGACAAGAAGGCTTTACGACAGCTTCATTGTTTTCACTCGCGCCCTTACCCGTGACCTCCTCGAGCCACGAACATTTCATGGAAGGGAAACTGTCGATGTAAATCTTTTTCGATGTCGTCAATCCACCTAGGATCACCGGGGTTATTCAGGTACTCCTGCAAACAAATCAAATCAGAAGCATTTAACAAGTGTGATGCTTGAGAGTCACCCAGGTGCGAAATGAACGGATGGTGAATTCGCCCTGCAACGCGCTCGTTTCGCGAGAGCGAAAACACAACCTTTTGTCAACTGGGACACACTGCTTTCAACCTTGAAACAACAGTTGAATTTCAGGATGGAACAGTGTGCGATAGCAAAACTAAATCACATCTTCCTGTCAAAAAGACTTGTTTTTCTGAACACAACCAAGGGCTGGTAGGATTGTTGTTGTTGCACTCACCTCGAATCTGCCGCGGTTGTGCTCCATGAGGAACTTGCTGCCACACAGATACTGCCAGGCTCGAGAGCGGATCGCGGGGGGCACGCCCTTCCGACATCTCTCCTTCACCTGCAAACGGGAAACACTTGTTTTTCTTTCCATCTGAACTTTCGAAGCAAACAGATTTACCATTTTGATACTTTTCAAGCAGATGATCTGCAATTTGCATTGTAAACACAACTGTTTTTGTTTTGAATAAATTATCTGCTTTGCCTTTTCCCTCAAAATGTTCGCGGTGTGCAAACGAAACTCGAAGCAGATTTAAATATTCATGGTTCCAGGTGAGCATCGTTTTAGAGTTCAGGGATTATGTTTTTACTGCAGAGTCAACGTTACCAAGCGTGCTGTACATGTCCAATCTCTTACTTCGTCAGTTCAACTTTATTGGCACGGATAGCAGACAAGAGAAAGCATCGTGAGGGAACTTTCAAAGAAACAAACATGCTGCCCAATGTTTGCTGAAAATATCAATACCTTTTTGAAGCGTTTACTCATCCATTTCTCCCAGTTCTCCAGCATGTCGAGCCATTTCAGTTCTCGTTTCCGTAACACCTCCAGTGGAATCGCATGTTGCCTGCAACGAACCAAATGAAACTGATCAATGCGAAAGTTCACATGATCACTTCATCAATACTTTGCACTAATTTTTTATGCATGCCGCGAGTAATGTGCATGCAGCCTGACGACCTCAATACCAGACCAGGGACAATTTAGTTTGGACTTCACGGGCGAAAACTGAGTTGGACACAAATACTAAGTTTTTGCTGCAGTTGCGTCGTACAGTGGAAGTGGCATTCTCTGGGGGGGGGGGGGCGCTGCGACGCTTCGTCTTTGAAACAAATGCAGTCACAGGCACAAGGCACATCACAGATTCAGTAAGAATCATTGCCTTTGCAGACAGACACGTTGGCCCAGGTGGTGAAAGGGTGGTGCACAAGGCACAAGGAGGGGGGGGGCTGAACCAAAGGTCTTGTTCGAGCAATAATGCCTCTCTCACTTGGGACCTCCACCACATCTTGCGCCAACAACACGAATGCACCCAGCTGAGCGACCACTTTTCTTCATTGTGGTGCACCCAGGGATAACACAGCTATGATTTGTGCTCAGTGCTGTTTTTGCTGATTTGCAAGCAGAAAATCTTTGGGCGTTTTGGGTCCACAAACTCAAAATGTTGCCGCCTTAACACATGGTACGCGGACGGTGGATCGTGTCGACAAACACCAGATCGAATCCAGCCAAGTTTAATTCAAGCAGAGAAACACCTGCACACCAACGACGACCAGCCGAAAGAGTTAGGAGCGACAACACTTGGAGCGAACGTGATGTAGCGCAACAAACGACGATCCAGTACATTTGTCTTGGTTGCAAGCCTAATCACACAGGCACTTGTTATATTCGCTCAGCCATGTGTGTAAGACGTTCTGAATCGTAAGTAAAGATTTCCACTGAAGTCAAAAGCACTTTTGTTGAACTTTTACTTTCGCGTAATTTTTCATCTGAATTGAAGCCCACACACAAACGAAAGACGTCGCAAACTTTGCGTTTGCAATGCCACCACTGAACTAACCATCGTTCCTTCCCACAGTGCTCAGTCAGCAAAGAGAAGAGGACGACGAGCAAAATGTCAGTAGTTAACACACAGTCCTTTCAGAAATCAAAATGCGTCGGTGCGTCACAACGCAAGTTTCTCATCTGTTGACATTTGCAACTTGCAACTTATCAAGGGACAAAACTGAGCTTTTCACGAGGTTGAAGCGACTTTCACGAATTACTTCCACGTTTCGTCTGCCTCCGCTCTTGACACAGCTGCTTCACCCCATTTATCAGCAAAACCACTGGCTTTTGTCAAAAACCTTGAGAATCTCACAGAGAGAGTTATGAAAGCATCTGCAGCTGGCCTGTTGAATGCCATGCAAGGAACTCGCTGAGTTCTTGTGATCTCAGCACAATAGGCAACAGGGAAATCAGGATAAGTAAATACAAGCTGTTCATGAACTCCATAATGATGTACTGATAGCCCTGCGCAATAACATTTCCCACTCGGAAATGATGAATACACATCTTCCGTGAGCCCAGCAATGGTTCTAACAGACCTTGCCCTTGCGCTCAGATCTTGCTCATTTCATAAACCGCGGAAATACAACGAATTCGAGATGATACTCTGTGCGATTTGATCCCGATATTTTTGTACTTCAACACCAACATGGTGCAGATTCCTTTTTGTCAAAGATGCTGAAAGTATTTTGCGCGCTTCACTTTTGCGGTGACCGCAGGAGAACTCGCACTCCTTTTGAGATGAACGACAAAATCAGACCACATCACACGCACAAATTTATGTAAAACTCGGGAGCCCTTTCAGTACAAGGCTAAGGGCAGTGAACCTGTCGGATGTGATTGTTCGCACTGGCAGACGCGCACAGCTTTGCGGATACGCCAGCTCTTTCACGGGAATACTAAATACTGGCATTGCATTTCACGTCAAAACCACAACTGCCGAAACCAACTGCTCCTTCTGCACGGCGACTAATTGACTGGCTGATGAGGTCACAGCCTGAATCTGTTGGGAGTCCGAGATCCACCTCAAAGTATCACACTTATGAATCTAAATTTGCCACAGTGCAAACGAACCCAGTTTTGTTTCTGCGACGATACGCGTTCGTGTTGTCAATCATGAATGCAATGTTGTGTGTAAATACGCCTCCTTGAGTAAGGACAGGGTAAGTGTTTCCATCATTCTTCATAGCGTCAGCAACAAGTGAATTGCTTGAGGTGCACAAATGTGTGCAACACGTCACTTTGCCAAAGACGAAAACCCTGTCGCAGACAATGTTCAGCCAAGAAATGAAATTTAACCCATTTTCTTGCACCTGACAATGCTTCTGAGGTAGGGCTGGCTGCCCTCAACAGAGCTGCGTAAAGATTAGACAGTTCAATATTTTTTTTTGTATTGGGGGTGAGAATTGTATTTATTTATTTTTTTTTTTCGGGGGCGGGGAGCTGCTGAAGGAAACAAACAACATTGTTGTCTAAACGCAAAGGCCGCAAAAACGCGCATTCAGCACACTCTTTCAAACCGTCACACCACTGATGTGGTGGTTTGACGAGTCTTCTGCCTTGATGCACCGGGGGGGGGCGGGGTGTCTTTCTTCAACGACAACGGCGACCAGGGCATACACATGAATCCACAAGACCGCTCTACACGCGAGGTCCAAACAAGGGCGTTGTGCCAGCGTCGGGATCGCATGTCCACAGAGTAACCACGTGATCAAGGCATCAGTAGGGACGAGTCTGATACTGTCCACAATGACAACACGATACGTGTGACTCAAATACGCCGATCTTATCACCAAAGAGGCACGTGCCTAAAACAGATTATTGGGCTTGGGCAGGAAATATGAGACAGAAATACCCACAAAACAAGCACGCTCGTCAGCGTAAAGGCCGAGCACCGGTTACCATCCATCAATCACACGTCGCGCGTGACAACTTAATACCATCATCTAATTATGTCATGTCAGGGTGGGGGGGGGGGGTTCTCGGGTGGGAACGACAATGACGACGATGCAGACATGACTCCATAAGGCTGCCCCGACTTCGTTGCGCTCGGCCAACAAGACCGTCACTCATTTTGAGAAATGAACTTTTACGGTCAATTGCGCAAACAAAACTTTTTTTTTTTGCAGAGATTTGCATCGAATTGAAATTCAGCATGAAACACATTTCCCATTCACATTCACAGTCAACATTGCTAACCAAACCGGGATGACGCGAACGATGACTGGATGATACCTGTTTGTGGTGACCCACTTTGGGAAACAGAACTGTCAATGACAAACAGGGGAATGTTGGATCTCCCTTCACAGCAACTCACCTGTCAGGGTCAGTGTACTGATCACCACCAATAAATCCGTATCTGTCTGTAACTCGCGCTGGCACACCATTCTGTTTGCTACTGGACGCTCCATCAGTGTCATCTAAATCACTGTCCACATCTTCATTGCCAATGTCGTCTTCATAGGTTTGAATCCCATTTTCTGGATCTGCATTCGCCATAGCGAAGATGCTTTGATCTATTTGGTGGACCACAGACAACCCAGAAAAGTCATGTCAACACTAAACACTGGAATCAGGAAAGGATTCCACAAACGATATTTTCCAGTTTCTGGTTGCACCACGCATACAAACTCACTGCATTGTAATCCTTGGAGTTCACTCTCAGAAATCTCGTGAACAGCAAGGACATCCAAACCAGGAACAATGAATATTTCACGATATTTTTCTGATTTTAGCACACTTGACCACCTACAAACCGGAAGCCGCTGTGCGCGTGAACTTCGCGACCAAAAATTTTGCCCGCGCAAATACACCCCCGCTCAGCGCGTTTAGTCATTTTACTGTTTTGTGCTGATTTGCTGATTTGGCTCCCATCCCTTTTTTGCAGGTGGCTGTTGTGTACCGCTTCCAAAACAAAAAATAAAATCGAAATATATGTGAACTATATCTGTGAGTTTGTGACACGAATATTTTCTAAGAAGAGACTTTGCAAACGCAGAAAAATTAAGACGATAAAATGTGCAGTGACAGTTCTTTGAATGTTTGGCGTCGGAAACCAGAGCCTGTTACAGATATGAAGTTCTGGTTTTTTATCCGCCGAACCTAGAAAGTAGTGCCATCATTTTCAAGAAGTGACAGCTTGCTTCGGCCTTGATATTGTTTTGGAATCAATTATGCTGGCTAAAGGACAATTAAAATGGCACAATGCCTCAAAAGTGGAATTTTATGCTTCTTTTGTGTAATCATAGAGGCCAATGCGGATCCAAAAAAAAGTAGTTCCACTCCTCCATGTTGTTTTGTGGGGATTAGGCCGTTTTGGTCTTAAGGGAAACAGCTGCAAGCTGATTTTCTTGCAGTCACACACTGATTTTCTTTGAAAAAGTTTACCAAATCAAAGAAAACTTTACAAGGAAAGTTTTGGTGCCACTGTTAGGTGGATATGCTCAATGTGACCAATGAATTCAAGGTCTGAAATAACCATGAACGGAATTAACAAACGCAAGAGCAGACCCAACGCTCCCAGGTTGGTCGCTTTTCTTGTTTGAAACGTTTACGGCCTTTGTTTCTCGTTGTTGTGCGGAAAAGTTAGCGCGAAACTATTCAAAGAGACCATGTGCGAGTTGGAGATCTGCATGTTGCAGAGCTTTCGATTGGGCTGTTGTGTGGAAATGTTGACACATGTATTCAACATGGTCAGTTATCATGATCATAAACGAGAACATGGCGTTAGCGTAGATCTGTTGTTTTGTGGCGTGGGTCATGTGATCTGGAGGGGGTTAAGGAAAAAAGTGATTTACATCAGATATATAATGTAGATCAAGAGCCATCCAGATCTATTCAAAAAAAAAAAAAAGAGAAGAAAATCCAGACTGCTGTTGAGAAGTCCCCTCTATGATCGTGATCAGACTCGACCACTTTCATCTCGAAACAGGGAATCTAAAAATTTGTGGACAAAAAAATGGACGATTAAAAAAAACCCCATGCTTTTCAGGCAAATGCAGGAAAAATGAAATGTATCATGTGGTTCGGACAGAGAAACCCTGGTAATTTTGGTGCAGATCATAATAATGCCCACAATTGCGGAACATGCGTGATTTATGAATGGCAAAACGAGGGATTTGTGTGACCTCGAATTACAACACAATGACCGTGATTCACAAACAACTGTTATGTTAAATCTATGACATTTCTTTTCAAGTGAAGATCCAAAAGGGACAAATGTCCAATGAAGAAGAAAGTGACAATTTGACATTTTCTTTACTTGTCCTTGCAGATTCTCATTTCATTGGCTGTGAAAGTTTTTCCTCCAAATTTGCATTGCAGTCACGTCTGGGTACCGTGCAGAGACCCTGTGTAGCGTTTCTCACTTTGCTTTGAAAGGGCCTTAAAGCTGTTGTGTAAACAGGAAATGAGTTTCCGGTTGAACTGAAGTGATCAGATATCAGGAAACAGACAGCCCAGGTGCTTCAGCACCTCTTGGGTCTTCTGAACAGGCTGAACTTTACAATTCACCGGTTTTATTTCACATTGTCACCGTTCCTTTGCTTGCCAATTTGCTCTCTCACACGTAAAATCATTTCGCTTCACTGTTTCAGAGGTGGCCGAAGTATGGGAAGAGGTGGTGGGTTCGACAAAAGTGTTTTTGTAAGTATCGAATTCATGGTGTTTGACATCAAAATAATCCAATTCGGCCCCATCGATGTTTTGTCACCAAATAGAACCCAGGAATACTCCAGCGTAAATGAGACCGGAGAGAGTTGGGTTCTTTTATCACCAGCAACATGTGTCTGGTGATGTTTACAAACAAATGTTTAAAGTTGCACAGTCGTTTGGGCTTGAACGAGTCTCCTGCTTTTGTCTCACTGTAAACACAAAAGATCTGCATCGGCACTGAGCGACTCTTGTCATAAATTTCCTCACACATGGTACAATCAACTTTGGAACAAAAACAAGGTCCGTCCACAGAGATAAACTCCGCTCTGTGTCTATGAAACTCTGAAATTGAAATAAAAAAAAAAAAAAATGATGATGATGAGGTCAGCTGGTAGTTATTTCGTGAACGCAGTCCAGAACTTCAATGGACTTCTTGCCTACGACGACCCATTTGCTAAAAAGCCACGTCCATTTGTGCTCCCTGCACTGAAAATGTTGCTTTGTTGTTGCAGCAAGGAGAAGGCGTTTACAAAAATTCAAGACTGACACACGTTGCCTCATCCATTGTCGTGAGTATCTCAGCTGTTTTTTCCACAAAACAAAACAAAAAATCAATTTGTCACAAGACCATGGGTCGAAAATTGGAACAAACTGATAAACTTGTTTGTTTGCGCATTATTAAAATTTGCTGTCATTTTGTTTTCAGGGATGTGTGGTTTTGGTGGAAGTAAAGAGTGGTGACAAGTACGAAGGGGTGCTCAGGACGTTCTCTCCAAACGTGCGTGACCGTTTTCTTCAAACTTTTTGATAAATTGGTTGAAAGAAACAAAAGTCATCAGGATACAGAAACATTTTTTTCTCACTTCTAGATGGAAATCGCGTTGGGCATGACTCACAAAATCGAGGAGAGTTGTCAGAATTCCGTGCCATCCAAAGATCACATCATCGAAAACATGGTATTTCCTCCCAGCGACGTTGTTACGTTGACAGCGCTCAACGTAGATCTCGAATATGCAACAAAAGGTTTGTCAGAGCTTATTGCTGATGAAATTTCATGGCACCTTTTCTAAGTTCAGTGAAAAACGGTGCAAAAAAAACTTCACGACCACACCTCAGAACTATTGGAGCACGAGGCAAATATTTCTTTACGGCTGAAGACGCTGCAGAAAAATACGCCTGATGTTGTCTTTTCAGAATCCTTTATCGACTCCGCGATCAGCAATAAGTACAACGGTCAGGCAGGGGAGAAGGAGCTGCAGCCGTGGGACGGGGAGATCTCGATGGACAGCGGCGCCCTCGAGGCGATCGACTCGCCCAGCGCTGCTGACAACTCGGTGCGTAACCTCTGAAACCACGCACAAGCACTCAAACCAAGTAAACAAAACAAAACCACGGGACTTTTCAAACCATGGAAATATTTGTGCTCGGTATTGGTGAGGCCTTATCCACACTGGACGTGACGCGAGAAGCGAAGCAAAATAGGATGCAAAAACCTCATTAAAAGCAACAGTTCTGTCCACACTGCACGCACCAAGCAACGCGTGATGCAACAAGCAACAAAATGGGACCTGGCTCCATTTGTTCGCGTCGCGCATCCAGTGTGGATGAGGCCTGACGAAAACTACCTTGAATTCATTGTAGAATGGTTGGGATCCGAACGAAATGTTCAAAACGAACGCGGAGAGGTTTGACGTGAAATCCAGTTACGATCCCTCGCTGTCGCAATACACGTAAGTATTTTCAGACTGATTTTTGGTAAATCCGTTGTCGTTTTGTCAACTAAAGATTCAATGACAAAATTTCTTCTGCTGAACAGAAACCTAGTTGCTGGCTTTATTGACAGGACTCCTCTGAAGCAAGAAAACACTGATGAATACAAGAAGCGCGAGGCACAGGCCGCGAAAATTGCTCAGGAAATAGAGAGGAGCGAATCTTATAAGCATCGCATTGCTCTCGAGATTGGAGATGGAGATGAGGAAGAAAAATTCTCTGCTGTTGTTAGATCTGGTGAACAGGGCAACACCCCTGGAAAGTACGTTGTGACTTGATGTCGTTTCTTTCTCTGGCTGTAAATCCCGCAACGTTTTGTTGACATTTGTGAAAATTTTCGGGCTTCTTTCGGTTGCCTGATGTTGAATGTTCTCGGGCTTCCTCCGTGGACTGTTCTTCGTGTTGCACTGTTACACATTTTTGGTTGACAGGTACGTGCCTCCGCACCTGCGCAAGAACCCGCAGCAGGGGCGCGCGACGCGCACGGCACCGCAGGGCATCCCAGGCAGCGGCCGCTCCTCCGTGTCGTCCGTCTCCAGCCCGCAGCCCAGCCCGACTCAACACTCCGCGCCCGTCGAACTCGATAGCAATCTCAGTGCAGGTAACGTCCTGTTGTTTCCGTTTCAGGTTTTATTTCAGTTTGTTACACGTGTGACAACTAAGGGATATGCAGTCGTGTGTTGCTCCCAAACTCGGTGCACTGGATTGATTCTTAGTCCACGGTGGTACAAACGTGTGATTGTAGTGAAGCACATTAGATTATCTGAATCTGGTTGAAATTTTCCAATTGAACTTCAGATGCAGCTAAATTTGTGACAATTTTGTGATTGTCATTAACAGATAAGGAAGAGGGTGAGAAAATTAGCCAATTGGTGACGGATGGTGAACCTAGTGGTGCTACTGTAGAAAAAGAGGCAACGCCACCCGTAGTTGTTAGTAAATCCATAGACAGGAAGCCAGTGCCGTCTAAAGGTGAGTACTGAAGTCAAAAATTCCCGCCATGACTTTTGAGATTCAATCAAATGACTGACTGTACTTCTTGCATGCTGTTTGGTGCTGAAGTCCATTGACCGCAGCTGTTTGACCGAACTTATGTGAATTCACTCAGAATTTTCTGTGGGTGCAAGGATCCTCTTGGTTCGCAGCGTCATTTGAAGATGTTTTTTGTGTTTTGTGATGTGTTGCAAACCACGGTTAAACCTTTTCTATTGTTTTCTTGTTGCAGCGAGAGACGACCAAATAAAAGAGCTGAAGCAGTTCAGCACGGATTTCAAGGTCAGTGCTGAAATTTGAAGAGAATGAGTCAACAATACCAAAATTGAGATTCATTCCAGATGAACTTGCCGAAAAATGTGACTTTACGTGTCGAATGTTCCCATTGCGCAGCTGCAGTCGGAGGAGAAGAAGCGGATGTCGCCGGCGCAGTCCCAGCACGCGCTGGCGTCACCCTCCCCAACGACTCCGTCGAGCGCCGAGTCGGTGTCGTCCATCACGCAGCCGTCACCGTCACCGCAGCGAGGCGCGTCCCCCGCCACGCCGACCGCGCCGGCCGCCGCCTCCCCACCCGTCAGCGCCGAGGACAAAGCCGACAAAGAGGACGAGAAACTCACCGAGTGAGTGACCAGAACATTTCAGCTCTCTGCTTGCATGTTGTCAATGGGTTCAAGAGGAACACTCTTTCACCACCAATCTGAGCAATCATAAATGATTTCTTTTGGCTCAAGTTTGACGTCAATGCACGCGAGTTTCAACAAAACTCTCATGTCTGCATACAGTCTTTGTGTCGCAAGTTCAGTTCTTGACGAACTCTTCTCTGATTTCAGCACACTGAAGAAGTCAACGTTAAATCCAAACGCCAAGGAGTTTGTGTGGAATCCGAATGCCAAACCCTTCCAACCAGTGAGTGTCGCAGTGCCAAAACGGTCGGGTGACTTTTACTGCAAAAAGCCCATCGTGCAGAACACGACAAGGAAAATTCTTTTTGATAATTCTGCTTTTCCTGTGAAGTCGGTAATTGACTTGTCAACATCGGTTTCTCCTTCACAGAAGCAGCCGATACAAGTTGCCACTCCGCCTAGGCCAGCCACGCAGCAGAGCCCTGTGATGGCGCAGCACATGACGGCGCCGATGCCGGGAGCGGCGCTGTACGGGTCCTACGTGGTGCCCGTGTCCATGACGATGACGCCGAACGTGGTGCAGCAGACCCAGCAGCCGCGCTTCGACAGGAAACGCGCCGTCGTGTCGGTGCAGCCGCGACCAGATTTCAACGCGCAAGCAGCGGCCGCAACGGGCGCTCCGCTACTGGCCCAACCAACTGCCATTCAACAATCACCACAGTACACCGTTCAGTACATGCCTCCCGGGATAGGCCAACCCACCAATTTGCCTCAGGTGGGCTCTCGGATTTTTGCAGTGATTCCGTTTGCTCTTCTGTCTCACCTGCATGGAAGCAGCTCTGCAGATTGTCTGAATGATTCGAGGTCCTGACAACTGCCCTGACTTGATTGACCTTGAAAGTAAACAAGAGAAATTTTGCTGCAAAGTAAATGGCTTTAGAAACGAATCTGATTTGACTTTGTCTCGTCCTCTTGCAGATGGTACCGATGCCGCCCACGACGATGACGGCGACTCGAGTGATGGCGCCGCCTGTTGCAGGTCAGCAGCATCTCGAGCAGGGCATGCAGCAAGGGCCCGGGGGCCAGAACGCTATCTTCGGTGCGTATTCATCTCCTCGACATTCTCTTTTGTTTTCATAGGCCTTGATCTAAGTTTAATGACTTCTCTTTTCACCTGTTTGCACGAAACGGAAAACCCAGTGAAGGCTTGTTTTTGCATACAACAAAATTTTATCAAGAGCAACTTTAACACGATTGCGGTGAAACCACAAAGTTTTTGCTTCGTTTTCTCTTCAGTATCACCACCTAGTGGAATGCAGGCGCAAGCGGCGGCGGCTGCAGCAGCTCATTTGGGGCCTCCCCCTGGAGGGGCTGGTCAGCCCCACTCTCACCCTGCGCCGACGCACATGGCGCCGCACCACCAGCCAACGCCGCCTCATTCTCAACCTAGTCAGCACATGAACTCTCAAGGAGCAGCGGGCGGCGGACACCCCGCTCCGTCTCCTGTGCAGCACCAGGTTACTCCAGGGCATCCACCTCCCCCGCAACAGGCGGGTCAGCAAGTGCACACGCATCCAGGGCCCGGACAGGGCCACCCTGCTTCCTCGGGGACTCCGCAGCCTCATCTAATTTATCAACAGCACGGGGTGCCGATGTCTCAGCAGGGCCACCCGCCCCTGCAACCCTCGCCGCATACACCCACCTCCCCTCAAAGTATGTACCCACAGACTTTTGTGGCGGCTTCGCCGTTCTATGCAACCAGCCAGGCACCCGGAATGCCTCAGCAGCAACAACAGCAACAGCAGCAGCAGCAGAACGCGCAGCAACAACAACAACAGCAGCCTCCCGGAGGTGGTGGGCCGCAGTTGTCGTCGTTCACGCACACAACGCCGCACACGTCAGTGACTCATGCGCATCACCAGCAGCAACACAGTCACATGCCGCACCACGGCGGGGGCGCGCCCTCCCAGGCACCGACCGGCCCGCAGATCGTCATGATGCCGCATAATGCACACCCGTCGCACCAACAAGCCGTCGGGAACCCGGGACAACTGCAGCATCCGCAGCACGCATCACTGCAACACACGCATCAGATCCCACATCACATGGCAGGTACGGCAACAGGTTCCAAAATGTTAGACTCTGTAGGTTTGGAAAACAGTCCACTCAACAAAACGACGACCCAAATACGTCTCGTCTCCCAACAGATTTCTGCCAGGTTCATGGCTTGTTTTGCAGGGATGCAAGGACAAGCTGGGCACATGATTCAGCAGCAGGCGATGGGAGTTCCGTCGGCAAATAACCTGCCTCACGCGCAGATGCATTATCAGATGCACCACCATCCTCAAAGTAAGTCACTGACAAGCGTAAATCATCGGCGCCAGATATTCAACAAACACTCCCAAAACCACAAATTTTGTGCGTCTGAACATTGCAAAATACGGTTTGATTTCCCTTTTTCCCTTGTACATTGCCTGTAGCAGTAGGAAATTCTGCGCTTCTTGCTGGCATCAAGCACGATTTTTCTGCCATTGCTATTGAATTTGAACAACAGTAGTCGTGCAAGCAGCTGAACATTTCTGCGCTGTTCTAATTTGCTCTTCCTGGTCAATCTGGGTCAGGCATCAAAATTTAACAAACTGACTTTGACAATCATTTTCCGCGAATTGGCGCGAATTCTCCACTTGAATTCTTGGATGTTTGTGTGCAGTCTTACTGGTCACTGTAAATGAAATAGTTTTTGCAAGACATGCTTTTCTACGAATTTTAGTGCAGCAGCCAGGGCCCGGGCAAGGATACCAGCACAACCAGTGATACAAACTCTAAATGTCTGACCTTCTTACACGTTTTAACCTGTAAGTGTCTGAACGCGATCCTCGTAATTTCTTCCTTTGTGCTTTTGGATTCAGCAAGTCGTCGTTTAACGAATGCCGATCCTCTTTGTTTGCTTTCTGGACTTACAAGACGGGTCCTCAGTTTGTTTGGAAAGGAAAGAGTGAGAATAAGAAACAAGGAACGTAATCTTTCGATGGACCTTTCTCGACATGATTTGGAATGGGTCCCTTTTTCTGTTGACAAAAGCTTCTTGCTTGACATGCAGAGACAGCCCCTTTCCGAACTTGATTTGCTTCGTTCCGTGTGAACCTGCTTTGTACATCGCTGCGCAAATGTGTAATTCGGCCTTAAGTTCAATTCTCTTCTACGACCAGGAAGTAAAATGTACTTTTTGTCTTTTCCACAGATCTGGAAGCTGTGTACATACCTTAGGGAATTTTAATCATGAGCATCCAGCACAGTGAAGAAAATCTTCCCTGAGAGGCATTGACAGACATTTGAGTACTGTTTCCGAAACTGGACCTTCCCCGAGAACCTTTTGTTTTCCGACGCTAGACAACACCCGTCTGGCAAGGCTAGAGAGAGAAAATGTGTGAAGATATGGTGGTGAAACTGCCGCCGCCAAGCATGGTTTAGCTTCAAGTGAACGTTTTCTGTTTTGACACCTGCACTGCTGATGTAAACAAATTCAGATTGATATAATAACATGAATGATGGAAAACTTTTTGTCAAAAAATGGTAATTGAAACAAATTTGACTGATGGAAAAACAAAAATCCAATGAACCACTGCTTAGGTATATTTCAAAGGATTGATACCATCAGTATTATGGCAGCTGTCGAGTATTTCTGGAGCTCAGTATCTGGCCCTGCTGGGTGTGTTTCTTTGAGTTTCTTTGTTTAGTAATTGATTTTGTAGGAATTCACAAATGTTTTTGCAAAATCGCCATGGCACCTGTACATGCCATGCATGAGCTGCAGGGCACAATGAAATGTTTGTTCCACAACGTCATCTGATGTGTGAACACAGCAGAACCTTGTTCTTGAAGTCTCGTTTGGAATGAAAGACAAAGCTGAATTTGTTATTGGGATTCCACGGGCAAGTAAGGTTTGGTGGGTGCGACTTTTCATCGCAAAGTGCCAATGTGTGTGTTTCTCGAAATGGTTCAAAGTTTGTTGTTGCCCGTCGTGGAGATGCAAAATTATGCAGGTGTCAGTCCACTCAAAAGAGAGAAGAGATGTTGGGAAATCTCAGAAATAGCGCTGATGCTTGAAACGGCAATTTTGTTGGAGAAACATGCACTTTAGACTGATGCTGCTTTCTGTTACGAGGTTGTGCCACAGAGAGTTGACATGGAAGTCCTTGGCTGTTCGAGCTGGAAGGACAAAAAGGATAAAATGACCAAGGACAAAATCGTTGCATTCTCAGGATGATCCTGGCAAGAAGTGCAAATGGCGAAGTCTGGTTCGATGTGTTTCAGGACATCGCGCGACATTCGGAGTATCTCAGTGAGTGCGCCAGGGAACATAGTGAAGGACTCCGTTCACGATATTTACCACGCGCACGTGTTGTGTTCATTTGAGGGTTGGGGGTAGGCAATTTACTGAAAAAGGGCTGCAGCTGCTTTCATTCTGGTGCAATCGGAGGCTTGTGGAATTTCTGATCACATGGACTCTGTGTCCGGTTTGCTGTGAAGGCACTGTTCTGAGTCTCCGAAGACCGGAGTGAAGCAGCAAGCGTAACGAAATACAATGATAGTTTTGGTAGAGACTTGGCTGCAAAAGCACACTCCAGAATGTGATCCAGAAAATGAATCTGTCACTGTGATTGACTGATCACTCCAAAAATACAGGGAAAAAAATTTGTCAAGACCCGTTTTGAAGTCCCTTGGTCCGCAAAACTAGATTCCCCCGTTCGACTATTCTGCAAGTTTGTTTTCTTTTTCTTTTGGTATTCTTTTCTGTTTTTCCCCGCGCAAATCAAGAAAACAAGGAGAGGCATGTTCTGTGTCCACATGATTATGTAGAACCTGAGCAAAATAAAAAGTTGAAAAAAAGCAAAAAAATAACACCAATTCAGTGTGTTGTTGTTTGTACCTGTGCGAACAAAAACACTGCAGCAGTTCCGTCGTGTTGACTCGCCAAACTTCCAAGACCCAATCCCTTCCCTATCTGCCTGGAAGATATACTGGGAATATTCACCTGACCTCGCCCCTGCCCGGCGGAGATATCGTTCCCCTGCTGTTTTCCTTTTGTTGTTGATCCTGCATCAGAAACTCGGTTCTTGAGCTGAAGTGCACTAAAACGTCGTATCACGGGTTCCCCCTCGTATTCTTCGTTGGGAATTGTGTGCTCAGCCCTCGTCGTCATTCATTAGGAATGGCAAAGTGTCATTGTGATCACAACATTCGAGCTTTACTGCCGGAGCTGTGGTGCAATAACACTGGAATATAGATGATCAGTTTTTCCAATTCAGAAAGCTGTGTGGCGACATAGGTTTTGGATCTGGACAGGTCCAGAAAGTCTCACAACAGGCAGAGGGGTTTTTTTTGCACATTCGAAAACTGTTCCGGAGAGGTGACAGAATGAACACAACATGGCAGTGCCCGAGTTCCAGTCTCGCTCTGTGGAAGCCAACGCCCGTCCAGTGGTGCTCGTCACCTGACAGCATTGTCCTCCGAGATGACGCGAACGCATTGCGGAAAACTCCAACATTCGTGTACAAAGAACAAAACCTCTATACAAATCCATGGATCAATGAGGTATGCTTTTCTCCTGATCCATTTTATGTTGGTGTTGCGCTGTTTTCATGCTTGCGCATTTTGTGAGCTATCATTGGCTTTGAGCGGTCTCTGTTTGAGCAGGGTTCTTCTGTGCTATGTTCTCCACTTGCAGGTTGAGAGGATAGGGTACCTGTACGTAGTTCCGATCATCTGTAGTTTTGGGGTGCTGTTCAACATCTGCACTGTGGTAGTTCTGAGCAGAAAAGGCTTTCAAGGTCCGTCTGTGCTGCTGCTGAAGGGCTTAGCCTGCGCCGACATCGTCACGACAGCCATCACTTTGCCGTTCGGGTTCGCCTATTGCGTGTGGGTGAGTTCCAAATTCAGTTCTGTCCTGCAATTCCATTTCGATTTGTCCGCTGTTCAGTTGTCTTGTTCAGGCAAAGCAGAAAAAGGACTGCAGCTCAGCTTCTACGGAGAGACACTTCGGATGAATTCTGGGTGCATGACCGGAAATTAGTTGTTCTCAGAATGCATTTGCATTGTGTTGCCCGTTTTCGTCCAGTATTTCGTCTCACCCGTGTTTCATGACTGTACATCAATAAATGGTGCGTTTCTTACTTCACTGCCTTTGAAAAAGGCACGAAGTAGTATTGGAGCCCCAGAGGTTTCATGGGCAACCTGCCCCCCATGGATGCCAATCCCCTGCCAGCCATCATCCAAGTAAGGACCAAAGTCAAACCCCCCAGGGATATGTCACCCCCCATGGAAAGTGCCACCCCCCCATGATGTGCCAACCCCTATGGAAGTGCCACC
>JAAUYG010172254.1_pt1 | contig 21216 bp, 14 predicted proteins | sample 7278091 | NCBI WGS metagenome assembly JAAUYG01 (sample SAMN14350201, study PRJNA611818) | marine sediment metagenome | isolation source: surface marine sediment (0.6m) | place: French Polynesia: Moorea | collected 2018-08
AAGCCGTTTTACTACTATTTTTACACCTTCTGACTTGACCCGACATGATGACACGGCTTTCGTCCGCAAGCCGTGCAATCATATCAGGTCAAGTCAAAAGGTGTAAAAAAACTAGTAAAACGGCTTGAGGAGCCAGGTTTTCGGGCTACCTCTGATGCAGTCCGTACCCCACTGGGTGAAACCGGTTAACCCATCCCCACTTGAGCTATTGACACTTGAGACACTTCACGGCTATAGATCGTAGTGCATGTAGTGTAGTGTAGACAGTCACTTGGGGCTGTATAATTTTTAATGCAGGAAGCTTTGCAGGATTAGATTTGTTCAAATTTACCAGTGCTTACACAAAATATGATGTCTTTGAAAATAAATCAACAATGATGCTGAAACAACTAGATCTGACACTGGACGATCCTTCACAACCAGTGGGGGTAGTGATAGTTCAAAGTAAAGCCTAACTGGGTTTGGTCGTGTTGACTCAATTAACAGTTACTTGTAGCTTCTGGTTATGGCCTTGGTTTCATGTCTTCTTTTTCAGAGTCTTCTTTGAGCACTTCCAGTGGAACAGTTCCACTGATTTGCACTCTACTGGAATAAACATACATAAACTTAAGTTACCCCAGAGTGTAGCGAGTAGACCAGGCTCAGCCAACAGTCACTCGGGACTACCAAAATGACCAGAAATGATCAACCATTCCTGGGCTCTTATCATGCTTATAGATCTAGTCCAGTCCATCTGCCTGGACCTGGGTTGACCACATTTTCCTGGGCGGACCAAGAAGACCACATCCTGGGTGGACCAAGAAGACCACATTTTCTTGGTCCCATGGGATGATGGGTGGTCTTGAAATAGAGGGACCACTGTATTCATAGACATTTAGTCATTTATGCATATTCATGTCACGAAAGATCACATTTTGTGGCAGAATGGGTAGTCCATCAAGCCATTTTTACTCTATTTGAATATTGGCATTCTTACAAACCTGATGACAGCACTTACATGTAGCACTGTTTTTGTTATTAAATTCTCTCTCATTTCAGAGCTGAGCTGGAGACTGCTACTTGAGTTTGACGATGACATCCGAGAGGGATTTCTGACCACAACATAAGCTAGAGCTTTCTGTCACAACCTTCATTCAGGACAGGTTACCCCCCCATGCGGAGAAAATGTCGAGGACAGGCGAACTACAGCTCTCTGAGCTGGATTTTGAAAACATCATTGGCCTTTCGGATTCAGATCCTGTAAACACTTTTGAAGGTATTGGTCTGTAGACACAATGATAAGGAATTATGCAGTGTCTTGTGGTGTAGGTTGATTGTGATAACACTCTACTGGTTTTACATTATTCAGAGGCAGATGAGAGTCATGAAACTTTAGGATCACGAACTTGTAGCCAATATATGTACACAATTTGTATGTGATAGGGTCATAAGCTGATGAGGGCAACATGCAATAACACAAAATTTAAGGACTCACAGTCTGCAAATTTGCACACACAAACTTCCAATTCATGAAACTCATGCTAAGGATGCTAAGGGGTTGCAAAATTAAAGGATAGTTTGTAGCATTGGAAGGATGCAGAGATGACCTTGGATTTTATATGACAATTCGTCAATAGAACCAAAGTTGCTGTCATGGAGGCATTAGGGATGTTCACTGACCAAACTAGTACTAATGGAAGAGAGCACAGTTTTCTCTAAGTAAGCTTTCACAATGATCATGATGATGATTGGACATAGTCATGTATCCTAGCATCCTACATTACATGGATGGCATTATTACTTGGATTATAATTTACATATGAGTACACAGTCATATGCATAATTGTATTCTGCACCTTCCGCTGTTATTCCGTACTGTATTGATCAGTGTACATATATATTATTGTATCCCTCAATATTTGGTTGCAACTTAATCACAGTTAATATGTTGTTTGTGCAGGGCTAATGCTATCCCTATTTATCACGTTTACATGTATAAAGTGGACCATGCGTAAGACATGAGCTATAAAGTAGGTACCCCGGTATATAAAATAATAAAAAATAATTAGCTATTTTATTATAGCTTTGTCATGTTATGCACAAATGGCATGGCACCCATGCTTAGTGACAATCACTAATAACTTTAAGTGGTGGAGAAATTGGAATATGAAACCAATCTCCATGATATCTATACCGGTATGTTGACATGTTTACATGGTGTAAATTCCAGGAATGTGGAGACAGTTATTTCTGCGAGTGTTAATCTCCTCCATACTGGTCCATGGTGTGGCGGCCGCCATTGCCCTCGGTATGCTACGCAGACACAAGATCGGCCGCTTTATCCCCGGGATCATCCTCATCATGGGCTTCCTGTCCCCACTGTTTGGCGGGGCTCTGACCAGTAAGAATCCAGTGGTCCATGTATCCATGTGCTTAGGAAACGGACTTCAGGCTACATGTGAATAGGGAAAGTCTGTGAAACTGTTAAAACCAATAGTCTTAAGAGCACTATGGGACTGTCGTATAAAACTGATCTTATTTATGAGGTGAATTTTATTAGCGAGGTTTTGCTGTAGTGATTCATGAGGTTGGTGAGGGGTTTTTCGAATGTAAATTGTAAAAGCCTAGATATAATTCGCTGTGGCATAGTTTCTTGAAAACTATATCCTGTGTACGAAGTCAAGCTCAGTAAACTGTGACCTTACCAACCTTTGCGTTGTGTATGCCTTTGCCTATGCCTGTGGTCAGTGGATTACTGTAAATTCATTAATGTTCGCGGGGATTTATATTTGCGTTTTTTAAGATAAGACCATGTTCGTGGGGATTAATATTTGCAGTTAGCTCAGATCTTGTTAATTATCTCTGTATACATGAATTATATTTGCGGGTATTTATGTTTGCGATTTAAAAATGGTCGCGAAATTTGCCATATAAATCCCTCGCAAACATTAATGAATTTACGTTTACAGTAAGGGAATGCCTGTGGTCAGTTTAGCGGATTAAGGGAAAAGGCAAAGTTTGAAGTAGGCTTGTAATTGCCCAAAGCTTCATGAAGTAACTGTGATTGGGTAAAGGGTGTCACGTGATCAAGTAGTTTGGCATATGAATGATATCAACTATCCAATGACATGTTGTGATTTTGTGAAATTCTCCCTTTACAGCCTGAATAAAGTCTGTGAATCTTAATGTACACATTACTATCAGGCTTTTGTTAGTACTGTGAATTGAACGATTGATTGACTTTGTTTCAGGTGTGGCGATAGCAGGTGTTTACATTGCCTCAGGATTCGAGATGCAGCCCTTACACGCTTTGGTCTGGGGCGTAGGGCAGACAATTGTGGTTATCTTCATTTCCTTCACACGGATACTGGCAACACTCTAGCATATGGAAGATATTCAATTTATAACTTATACAATTCCCATGGATATATCCATCAGTAGTAACACCTTGGATGCTGGAGAAAATATGATGTACTCAGCGGTGGTGGCTTGAGCGACTGCCGACTTAGTCATTTTAGTTCCCTAAACTGTGACCGATAACTTTGTGGTAACTTGCAAGACGTTACTCAGCCAGCCAGGAAGCTGTGGATGACAGCAGTGTCTCTGTCTAGTCAACATAACAAATATGACATATCTTTTTTTCAGAACATGATCAATGTACACTAGTCCCCCTCTAATCCCCTATTTTCCAAGAATTTGTGGTCACATTAGAGAGGTGGCCTTTGGCGAGAGGGAGAAGTAAATGCATTCAGAGTAGCTGCATCATTGCATAAAAAGTTTGTGGCCACATTAGAGAGGGTGGCCTCTGTTGAGAGTGGCTACTAAAAGACTCGGAGGGACTACTGTACCGCTGTTTGAATACCTCAGTTGTGTGTTATGTTCATGCTATTCAAGTACAATATGTCAGTGAATTGAAATTACTACTAAAGATTACCAAAGACGTTAATACCAAATTATTAACCTCAGATACATTTCAGTGTTCATAGTTTCAGAAAGCTAAAAGAAAAACGTGAGAATACTAGTGTAATATTGTGACATGATTGACAGTGTATGTATTTATCATTATGTCGGCCTCCATACCATATAATTCACTGTAATGTGTGCCAATATTTATTTACAATGTAGGCCCACTAAAACTGACAGTCTGTATGTGCTGTAACAATTTAAGTTGATCTAGATGAAACATTAAACGGTATTTATGTCGGCCCTGTGCACACACTATTTATTGAGTAATATGTACATTTTCCCGCAAGCTGTATCATCTCGAGCCATCATTACCATTCAGCATGTTCAGGGCCCAGTCTTCCGAAAACAGACTAAAGTTCATCATGTTCATACATAACCTGGAGTGTCAAGCTGTTTTCATGCATAATAACTTCAGTGTTGGGACTTACGGTAAACATATTTCTATAAGTCTGGCCCCTGGTGAACCATCCTCACATACCCATGATATCGATAAAATTTGCTGTGATGCAGGATACAATTTTCTGATGTTTGGGTCATATGCATATGTATTGTATTTCCTGTACAATGTCTTCATGGTCTTTAGGTTGATGCACAGTTCCAGCTGTTAACATGTGTAACAGTTAAGTTTACTTGTTTTTTGCACTGGAACTTCAGTACAGGAATTAGATTCACCATAGACTGATTATTGTCTTATCCATGTTATCCATGACACTACAACTGAATCAAGAAACACAGTGATACAGTAATTGGCTAGACACCCTGTAGATGTTTTCAATACCTGAAGTTGTTTATATATTAAAGAACTTCTTCCCTTTGGAGATAATATCCAAAACTGAACCTCAAATTCAAACTTCATCATATTGTTCCTACAATGTGTGTAGATGTATGGACCTACATGATGTATAAGCAACCTTGCTGTTCGCTTGTAGCAAATCAAGTGTACAGAGGAGAACGCTGTATTGTACAAATGTAACAAGATTGAAGCTTCACAGTTATTTGGTCGGAATCTCTGCTATATTGCTTGAGCATTAATATTTGCCAGTACAGTAGAACCTGTCTTGAAAGACCACCCCATCGACCATAAAAATTTTGTCTCATGACGGGTGTCTTTGGTGACAGGCTCAAATTCATTAACATGTAAAATATGGGAACTTATGCCAGGAGTATGTGGTCCTTCAAGACCGGTGGTCTCTCTAGCCAGAAGACCTGGCTCCGGCAAGCCGAGTTCTTTGACACTTTTTTTTTTTTGATGGACACACGCCTGTCTCGCCCATCGGAAAATGCCAATAGCTGCCAGCGAGCCAGGTCTGGCAGCTAGTGGTCTCTCATGAGAGTCGGTTTCTCAAGACAGGTTTCAGTCGATGTACAGTGGTGCCATGTATGACAGGGTTCCAGTGAGGCTAATTTTCCTTCCTATACAGTGGAACCTGGGAATTAGGGACACCCACGGGACTGTGAAAAACTGCCCTGAATTCAGAGGTGGTCTTATTTATCAGGTCCATTTCTGTGTATTGAAGAGACCTAGGGACTGAAGTAGCTGCCCTTAATTCCCAGGTTGTCCCTATTTCTCAGGTGGTCTTGAAGACAGATTTCACTGTATACAGTGTCACATGGACATTGCCATGATTTAGATATCTGGTAACAGCTAGTAACTGGTATAACAGTATTTGCATTGAAAATCAGCCCGAGCCAAATAGGTTGATAATCTGTTGCTGGAATCAGCATATTCTATATCGTTCAGTCCGAATTGTTTCCTCTATTGGTTGTATTGTGAATGCATGTTTTTCTATCATAGAAAATAAAGTTTATTTATGTATCATTTGTTTGCATTCATACTCTCAGTCTGTAGACGTCTTAAAGCCATGCCATTTGAGTTAAGTCAAAGCCAATGAAGTAGGCAAGTTTTATTATTCTGGTCGGCTTCTGCAAAGTAGCAAAAAAGTTTTATTTTTCCTTTGCACAAAGTGGATAAGTTTATTATGATTGCATTCTGGAAAGTGGCTAAGTTTTATTTTTACATGTAGTGATACTTCACTTTTAAATTGGAGATACTAAGTTTCGGTAGTCACAGAGACACACCAGAGCCAGACACCAGGAAGCACGACCTAATTAGTATTTCAAGATTGACAAATTTATGATTTTTTTGGAAAAGTGTAGAATTTCAAGGATAACATCAAAACTGGCCTAAAGACTACGTGTATATAAGACATTTTGCAGACCCCTGACAAACTCCTGCTTTCCATGTAATATGTGTAATTCAACCTGTATATAAAGACCACTGGTATATTAATTGTGCATTAGGACTCGCATGTTTGTTGTTGGCTCCTAGGGTGGTCTTTATATGGACAGGTTTTCACTTTACATTGTACTTGTATTTGCAGCTTTCTGTGTTGAATGTGATAAAAGTCTATCCAGTGTTTTATTGTCCTCTTGAGGCAACATGCTACGATGGGCAATCGGAGATTATGTACCTGTAAGCTAAGCCTTATGTGATGGTCCCTTCAATTTAAGACCACTCTATTTAACAATTCTCTGCATTTTAAGACCGGATATCAGTGACACCTTTTATAGTTTCAGTATAAACATCCCTCGATTTTAAGACCACCTTCAATTTAAGACCATATTTTGCTGGCTAAATATGCAGTCCTTAATCGCAGGGACCACTGTATAAAGTTTCATGCAACCTAATGTGCTGACAAACGATTCCGAGACGAAATTTAATATAACAAATTTATTCAGATACGGCACAAAAGAATCACACATTCTGCTTAGACGAACAAACAAATCCACTGCAAATCAGTGTAACAGGTTTTATGGTAATTCTCCAAAGGTAAGACATCCCCGTAGAACTTGGTGATAAACGTCTATCAGTAGTATGTATAGCATATTTGCCTTTAGGCTGGGACTGTATAGGCTGCTACCTGTATTACAATCAGACAGCTCACCTTAGGGCTCACAATGGAAACGCATTATTATAACGATGGACTTGCGAATTATTTACTGATAATCAACGGCCTTCTGGCAATCACGTACCAATGTTGTTGCAACCTTGAGCTATCTTAGTGCAAACTTGGTGCAAACTTAGTGCAAACACTTGCGAGTTGTTGCGGGTCTGTTAGGACTGTCTGCGAGTACGTAACGATTGAGAAACTGCCTCGGTGGGAGTGTGCTGCAACCGTCGTTATATACTCGCATGCGAGTTGCAGGGGAATTTGCTATATGACTGCAGTAAACTTGCTACACCCTTGCAGGAGGGTTGCTGGGGGATTGCAAGTCCATGTCATAGTGATTTCATTGCGACCGTAAAGCGTATTAGGAAAGAGGTAGTAACAACCTTGGTGCAATCTGTGCTTCCTGGCAGCCATGTACTTGCGAGTGACTTGCGGGTAGGGAACGACCCCTGCATTTCACTAACGTATTGGTCATATCGCAGCCGGAAAAAAATAGTTTTAAGCATGCTTAAAACTATCACCCCAATCCTTTGAGTTGCTGTGAGTCTCCGCGACATTACAACAACCCTATTGCAAGCTTGTACGACTGTAAAACGACCACCGGCCAACTACATGCGATCCCCGGACGACCACAACTCGCAACGACGTTGCAGCTGAGATCGCAACAGTGTGACGGCACCTTTACTGAAACATTTACAATTCTGATAATACAACAACTGCTGCAATTTTATTTTACCGCATGTGCTACTTAAGTTGACATCAAACCATGACAATAGAGTGACAAGTGATGATGACATTGGGAGACAACTTTCTACACACAGCTTACGCAAATTTGACAAGGCCAAGCCTTGACAAGTTCATATCATATTGAAAAGTGAACATTTTTAAATAACAAAGAAATACATGTAGAAGCAGGTTGTAAATACATAATGTATTATACATCTACATTCAGTTTACTGCATATAAGTTACAGCATGAGTATTTAAATGTATGTAGCTGGCCTGCGGCTTACTCCGGTATAATATTGTACCAGGATGCAGATTCTGGCCTCACAGGTTCGTTCACTCTCAGGATAACCCATTTTGTCTGTCTAGAAAGGCCTTCAAGACAAAAGAAAATATGTAGGCTCATGCACTCTGGGAATGCCTTCAAGACAAAACTACCGGTAAACTTTCAGACTCATGAGAAAATTCATTCTTGGCTGAAGCAATGCTTTAATGCTTTAACCGTTTCTGGTAACCATGGTGACATAACCAACATGTTCTCTGGGGTTACAATATGCTCACTGAATAACATCGTCATAGCAACCTCACAAATGTAGCGCCAGTGACATAAACCTAGTACACAGTCAATCAGAAACCAAAACAAGAGTCCCCATACAATTGGAAATCAGATGACACTGTGGTAAAGAAAATCACTCATCTTTCTGAACTTGCCCAGAACTGCACAGTGATCATGGAGATGACCAACTACAACAATTATACATCACCATATCAAGTGGAACCTGCCCGGGGAACCTGTGACAACGGTGGCAATGCCATCACAGATGTTGACAGCACCAAGCCGTTTCCCATACTACCAGACATTCCAGGAGATTTTCCTTTGTTTTGTTGGTTGTCGCGCCGGGGATCGTACCGCCGATGATTGACTTCCCAATGCCAGGCGAATTACTGCTTAACAATGGCACAAGAATCTGTCCATTATGCCATGTATGCTGAGGATAACAATACAGGAGGTGATGCTCTGTGGTGAATACAGATACTTGTTAAGTAATGAAACAATTTAATAATTATATAACATGTATAAGAACTGCATACCCTTAACGTAGAACCAAACCAGAAATATCATGTGAAAACTGTATGAAGGGGCCCAGGGGCCTTGACACTCTGCTTGGTCACTTGCCAGATTGGAATAAGTTAGGTTTATGCCTTATATTACTGAGCCATGTAGGTAGTACAATGTAGCTATCTAGCTATGTACCTGAAGTGACTAATACTAATTTTGACATTTAAAGGCCAAAATACCCAAATTGCAGTTCATTTCACTCTATGGGCAACATGTTTGAGCTACAGACCATTTTGATAAGTGCACTGAATGACCCCAAAATGACCTTGAACACTAGAAGGTCAAAGGTACCCCATATATTTGTTAATAGTATCCATTAGTTCAAAATTTAACTTTGTTTCACTCTTCGATCAACTCTTTTTGAGAGATACATGTACAGGCCATTTTGGGACAAGTGCACCAAATGACCCCAAAGGACCTTGAAACCTACAAGGTCAAATGTACCCATTACATGTGTTACTTGAATTCCTGACTCCCCAATTTCAGTCTGTTTCAGTCTATGACCAGTAGTTTCCGAGTTACAAGCCATTTTGAGACAAATGCACCAAATGAATCCCCAAATGACCTTGGAACATTACAAGGTCAAAGCTACCCCATATGTGTTACTTGTGTCCCAGAGTCCCAATTTTCAGTCTGTTTCGCTGTACGACCAACTGTTTCAGAGTTACAGATCATTTGACACAAATGCACTGAATGACCCCCAAATGACCTTGAACACACGGTCAAATGTATCCCATATGCACGTCAATCGTTTTTGAGATACATTTTGAGACAAGTACATCAAATGACCTTGAACCCTACAAGGTCAAATATACCCCATATATGCATTAAATTTTGTACTATTGTCCCCGAGTCCAAATTTAAATCAATTTCATTGCCCATTCATGCTACCAGATATTCCATGAGAATTTCCTTTATTTTGTGGGTTCAGGTGGATCAGACTACTGACTCCCAATGGCAGGCAGATGCTCAAGTGTAAAAAAAAAAAAATTTTATTATTGAGCCTTTGAGAGTGTTGTGCTCCTTTACAACACACACTACTGCTGCATATACACACCATTCCTTTCTATGGTAGTCTGGCTGAGTAAATATAATGGCTTGCAGATTCTCACATGAAAAGGAAGATGCAAGGAAGACGACAAGACACTGGGTGTTACGTTTCAGAAATCAGAAGCTAGGGAGTTGCTGGGGTACAGCCAAGCCAGGTGGACACCAGAAGCTGGGAGTCAGGCCGTTGTAGTTTGAGAATTCATAGAAGCGAGAAGGGTGATACATGTAGGAATTGCCGGCCCTGTGGCAGGCGCTGACTGAATGCAGAGATAGAACGTGTAGCGGAGGACACGTGTGGAGATGTACATAGGAAGTACGGTGGTACATGTGGAAGCGTGACGTCACATGGACGGTCAGATGTGGACCGGTGGTCCAGGTCATGGACCGGTGGTGAAGACAGCACTGGGAGGTGACAGGCGATCGGGAAGGATTGGCCTGAGGGCGTGGCCTGAGGCCTGAGGGCGTGGCCTGAGGCCAGAGGGCGTGGTCTGAGGCAGGAAGCTAAAGAAACCCGTGAAACAATGGCACAAGAATCGGGCCATGCATGCTGATGATGAATACGGGAGGTGATTTCTCTGTGGATGAATGCAGACACTCAGTAAGTAATGAAATAATTTAACAATATAAGAACTGCATACATCCTTAAAGTAGAACAAAACCAGAAATATCATGTGAAAACTTAACAAAAACTATATTAGAAAGACTTGCGAAATGCTGGTGGAAGGAACGCAATAGAACATACATCAGCAATGACACAGCATCTGAGAGATTTCAGCCTATAGTGAGTGAAATTGTGAATGTCGGGATATGTACAATGTACTACAAAGAGATGTACAAATGTAATACACAAGACGGTTCCGGGCTGTGGTGTAACATGGTAAAGCAGGCCTGGAACCAGCCTCGGGCTGGGTGAGACCACAAGGTATAGCTCAGACTGATGGTGGGACAGCATTCTACTGCACTGGCTGTCCCAGCTGTGTGGTATCCTAACATTCCAAATGTGACATTTCACTTCGGCCGATATTCGAAAACAGGTTGGTGTTGTATGCACATGGAGAAAGGACATCTGATGCTTGTTCTGCAATTGGATCTGAAGAGAGAGAGCCACACACACTGCTGGGTTCAAACAATGGAACCGGTGCTGCTGGCAGCTTCTGTCTGGGGAAAAAGCTGGCAGTCAAGACCAAGAAGGCCAAGAACCAAAGGCAGCCATGCCAAAGGCATATAAGCCTAAGACAACGAAGGCGGGCAAATCCAAGAAAGGAGCCAAGAGGAAAGGCCACAGCAAAGCCTAGAAAACCGAAAAAGCTTCCTCGAAGAAAGGTCCCAAGCCGAATGTAACAACATTGTTTATTATTGAGCCCTTGTGAGTATGTCATTCCCGTTACAGTACACACTAGGGTATACAACCTATTCCTTTCTATAATGGTACTGGCCGAGTTCATTTAACGGCTTGCAGAGTCTTGCATGGGAAGATACAGCAAGTGACAAGGAAGACACTGGACCTTACGCTTGAGAGATCAGAAGCGGGGAGTCGCTGGGGTACAGTCACGCATGTGGATGCCAGAAGATTGGAGTCAGGCCATTATAGTCTGGAGACTGCACGAGGCATATTTGTGGAAGCCAGAAGGCGATCGCCAACCCTGGGGCAGGCGTTGACCGAACGCAGGGATAGGACGTGTTGCTGAGGGCATGTGTGGATACATATGTAGCATGCGCGGAGGTGTGACTGGGCACGCAACGTCACGTGGGAGGATGGACGTGGAATGGTGGTCCAGATGTGGAGCGGAGGTGAAGACGGCGCAGGACTGACCAGAGAGCGTGGCCTGAGGCTGTGGCTGTAACCAGGGGAGTTATGTTACATGTAGTGTACAATAGTATCATATGGTCAAATATGGTCCCGGGTATAATCTGGTACTCCCTCGGAGTTAAAAGCTTTTACAATATGAGTGACCTGGAATTTGACCTTTTCATCTTAGGTCACCAAGGTCTAATCTAATGGTACCATTGGACTCCCCATGCATGACACATAAGTGTTTAGTACTAATATGTGGCCTAACTCCACTCTTTTTTGAGATATAAGCCTTCAAAATCTATGTGACCTGGACCTTTCGAGACAACTCCACAGTGCAGTTAGATTCACCATCAATCGGAGTGACCTTGAGTTTGACCTTTTGAGGTTAGTTTGACCTTTCAAGTTACTCAAACTCAATCTGATGGTGTTGGTGGAGCCCGTATAGTGTGTGAGTGATATGGACTTACCTTTGCTTTGGACAATTTTGTGAGTGACATTGGCTTACTATTACAAATTTTCAGTCCAATATAAGTGACAAGAGTGGAAGTGGACGTCAATGGGTTGAGCAAAGGTCATGTATGTGGAGGTATTGGTGTATAGGCAATGTGATTCATTTTGTGCTAGTGCAACCAATTGTGAAAATTGCAAGAATACTAAAGAAAGAAATGTCTTAATCTTGGCACCATAAGCTTTCTGCCAGTAACGGCTCATGGTATTGGGAAACTCGAGTTTCTTAAATAATATTATACAGCTTATAGCAGTATATACTCCTCACACCAGCTACGGCCAGGCCAGCTATAATGGAGAGCTGGTGTATCAAGAGTCTGGAAACAGAAGCCAGAGGATGCAAGGGGGGAGGAGGAGGGGGGTATCGAGAACTGCAGGCAGCAGTGGGTCTCCAGCCTGACATCGTCGCTGGCCACGAGTTGCTGTGATTGATCGACTCTCTCTCCCCATCTAGCGACTGTAAACAGTTACACGTGATGGATGACGATGGCCTTATGGCTTGGACTGAGACAGAATTTTTGTGGAGACAGAGATAGTAATTAAAGTAAGACACTGCAAGAAAAGAGCTGGGATGTAAATGGCTATGTAAGGTCTGATTTATGTGTTCCACTTCCACTGCCTCTCTGGGGAATGGTGTGTGTGTGTGTGCCTGTGTGTGTGTGTGTGTGGGGGGGGGGGGATTGACCATTTTTTAATGGAGCCAATTCTGAGGCAATGCTGATCATAACAGCCTTTGATTATGAGCCAAATACAAGTGGCTGGTGTCAGAACGAACCAGAACATACCAGAGTTCACACCCACCAAAACTCCAGCCAGAGAATGTGAGCAGAATGGGGGTGTAAACAAGATTGACTGGCTATAACGTGTAAGCCTGAAGCATGCAGTGTATAAAAATATAACCTTTTGTATCCACTAGAAGTAGTCCGTCACCAGTCCAGCAGTTGATCCCCACAGAGCAGGAGGAGCAGCAGAGGCGTATAGAGCCTGGGAGTGTATTGTGTTGCTTGAAGAGGGATAAAACATTAGGCAGGAATGGAGAAGTGGTGCTAGAGGAGAGCAGCGATACTTGAAGGCTCAAAAGATAGATTGGGGAATGGGTCTATACAGCCAGATCTAAAGCTGTTCCTGTCACTGGCAGATTGATTCAGAAAAAAGTGTTAATGCTGTCACTTGAAATGAGTCATGATGATTTTACGGCATCTAACGGCTGGCTGCAATGCTTTCAGAAGAGGCATAACATACGATCTGCAGGTCTCCAGGGGGAGGCTGCCAGTGTTTCTGAGGATCCAGTTGCTGACTGGCAACAGCGCCTACCATCCATCTGTGAAGGATATGAGCTGGATGACATTCTCAACTCAGATGAAACTGGATTATTTTACCGTACCCTTCTGGATTGTTCGATGGTGCTGAAAGGGGATTCGTGCCATGGAGGATAGCGTACAAAAGAACGAATCACTGTTCTCCTTGCCTGCAGCGATACAGAGGAAAAACTTCGCCCATTGGTTATCGGCAATGCAAACAACCCACGCTGTTTCAAAGGCAACGACAAGCATCAACTCCCGGTGACATACTTCGCCAACCGGAAGGCATGGATGACGAGCGAGCTGTTCACCACGTGGTTACGCCAGCTTAACAACCAGATGCAGCGCCAGAAGCGGAATATCCTTCTGAGGATCGACAATTGTGTTGCCCACCCCAACATCATGATGAGTGGCCCAATTACAAGCGAGTGACACCACAGGAATGGAATAAGCAGGACGCCACTGCCTTCATTCCTGATGGGACTCTACACTGTAGAGTTTGTAACTATGCCGGATTAGTAGTGTTGGTGTGGGGTAACTTTTTAATATGTAGTTCATTTCGCCATTTTATTTAGATCAATGAACTTCTGGGTGAGGGAGGAGTGTGGAAAATGCATGGAATATAAAATATTTAAAGAAATATTGACATAAGCTTTCGTAACCAGCCATGGCTTGTAGCTAGCAGTAAGGGGAAAAGTGTGTTTAGATAAGTTAATCTTTAACAGTGTATGGCTGTATGCCTCATGCCGGCCACAGCCATGGCAATGGAAAACTGGTGTCCCTGTAGGGATCTGGACTGTTGCTGCAATTTCGGGCTCCCAAAATGCACTTTCTTTTGTCTCTTTGAGTCTGGAAACGGAAGCGAAACAAGAGAGGGGTGTGTATCTAGAATTGCCGGTAACCATTGTTATATATAGGTGAGCTTGCGCTACCTATTAGCCACATAGCCAAATGATACGAAAAGAATTTCCATGTGGCTAAAAGAACTGTCTTGTTTTTACCCACAGTGGCTAAAGCTTTAAACATTTTTTTTCATACACTGAATGTAGTTTATATGAGTCAACGAGACAGATACTACCTGAAATTTTATTCTTGGAACAGCTAACATGCATTCAATCACAGACATGCATGTATCTTAATATGGAATGTTTGCATTCAATTTTAGTAGTCTAAAAACGTTTACAATCATATCTCGTGGCTGAACGAATTCATCTGTGGCTAAAAGGAAATTTTTTTGTTTAGCCACAGTGGCTAAACAGGAAAATATCTTAGCGCTAGCCCAGTATAGGAGTATACTGATCAACGATGCTTTGGCAGGAAGTATGCAAAGAGTAACGGTGCAAGGCATCGTAAAATATACTCAGTTAAAATTGCTATGGACATGTTCCCTAGAGACGTGGTTGTCAAATATATTTTATCCATAACGATGCAAACATGCCATGTACTAGAACTATTTCGTAGGTGCATGGTCCTGTCACTGGCAGACTGATGCAGGCATTTTAATGTTCGTGAGGTGAACATTAAAGTGCAATACGCATGTTGTAAACCTCTAGAAATAAATGTTTATATAAAAAAGAAAACTTTTTTGTGTTTGTGATTTAAAGACAGAATAATCTAGATGTCGAACATGTTTGAAATTCCTACATTATCTACAGCTCAGTGTATATCATATACTGCTATCATAGCAAGGTTATGTAGAGAATCTTCCAATAAGTCAGCGAGTGTTAGAACATGTTTTGCTAGTGTGAGTGATTATTAGTTGTGGCTGGGTCAGAGGTGTATGGACGATATAGATCTATAGTCGTGAAGACGACAAGTTTGACTAAGTGAGGTCATTAGTACTGGAAAATGTCCGGAAAGTTAATCGTCGTCCGAAACTCTGAAGTTAGAAGGTGACAGTGGCAGCTGTGAAGATGAAGGAGAGACCATATAGTGTTGTGGTCTATTAGTTGTGGAAATTGGTGGTTATTATATGGGTGAATCTTCAGGAATTTGTTGGTTTTCGTCTCAACGATTGGAGCCATTGCGACTAATCAGAAATTTATTCACAGGAGTCTGTGTATGTGTGCTGCCTGGGAGAAATTCTCCAGACATAATCGTGGGTGATTGGTCACCTTGAAATCGCTGTAGAAGCCTAGAGCTAGGAAGATCTCCGATAGCTAGATGAAGAGTACCTATTCGGTGGGGAAACATCTAGTACGCTAATCTGCTAAACTCAAATGCCATAGCCTGGTTGCCCTATTTATTCTCAAGAACTGTGAACTCACCGGAAACTCATTACTTAGATGAACTAATGAAGGTCAACGAACCACGAACTATACCAGACTGTGCCAAAATTCTACTTTATTGTATAGTGAATATCTTATCTGCTGTATACATTCAACTATAGTGAGCACCTGTGTATATTGCATCACATGATATTCATGTTGTAAAACTGTACATGTATTGGTGTTACTTGGTGTCTGATATACTGAAATCCTGTACATATTGTGATTTATTGTGATTCACTGTTCTTTGATCTTACTGGTTTTCAGTTGGGAACTCGTTTCATAAAAGAACTCTGTAACGGTTTTAAAGTTTCGCTGCAACACCATGGTACCGGTAATGACAGCAGATCTCCAGCCTGTGTGGAACCGGGCTTCAGAGAAGGGCGTGGCGTGGGCGGAGGAGAGAAGTCTTGGAGAGATTGGCAGCAGGTGGCCAGGTGAGAGGAGAGAGAGTGGGAGACAAAGGGCCGTGATCATGCCATAGTGATTTGTGAGCACGATTTTACTCTGTACCTGAAATTTGAGAAATAAATGAAAAGAAGTGTTGGAGTCACCTTGCTTGGCTGCAAAAATTCCCAGCAAATGAGAACACACTGAATTTTAGCAAGTGGCAGAACGTTACACCATGCCGACGGGTAACCCTGGCAATGCATAGCCAGCCTGGCGACAGAAAACTGTGGCTGAGGCGGTGACTGGACAGAAGGCGGAAAGAGAGAAGACACTAATCAATGGAGTACATCATTATCCTATGAGCACAGCTACTACTCACATTGGAAGTAGCTGTGCTTGCAGTGGCGGCCAAAGTCATTTTTGGTCTCATTTTGGTAAATGGTTAGGCCAATCAAAAGCAGTTCCGGTCAGCTACTCCCAGCCAATTATACCACTGTTTCACGCTGTCGTCACTGTGATGGCAAAGTGGTTATACATTCAACCAATGGCCATCTAGTGCTAATTACTCACCTGCTTTCATTGGGCAAAATTCGGGCACTTCTCAGAGCATTTTACACAATGGGCTATATAGACGACGCCAAAGGGTGGTTATACTTTTGAGAAGTACTCTTGTTGTTTCACCATATAAGGAAGTTGATGACACATAAACGGGTGTTACGGCCAATGAAGCCAGAGCCTTGCGTGGTCACTCGCATATGGCTCTGGTAAGCCAGAATGGGAGTACATGTGCCAGAGCCACGTCAGTCAGCCCCAGTGGGCCCTCCACACTGGCAGACTGTAGGACGGGGTATGGACCCAATGACTGTCTCCCGGGGACTGTCTCTGCCCCACCATCGGCAGCATCATTGGTCGTCACTAACACATCTGAGTTACCATGCCAGTCATTGGGGCAAGGAGAGGATAGTGTCGATGAAGAGACTGAAATTTAGAGCATCGCCAGTGGTCAACACTCATCTGTCACTAGTCTCAGTTACTGTAAGTTCATTAATGCTTGCGAGGGATTATTTACAATAAAGTGCAGGACCTCCTGCCAAATACTAGTGGCCTTTCAGGTCACCACAAGACAGGTGGTCTTTCATTTCAGGTCTCTCAAGGTTCTGGACTCTCACAAGGTTTTACAAAATTCCAGTGTTCCCCAATAATCCAGGAGTTACTAGTAAATTCACTAATGCTTACAGACAATGGCAGGTTCTACAATGTTCCAGATTCAGCAGTTTATAGAACTGCTGGACACTTTATAGAACAGCTGGCCAGTGCCCTGAAAACATCTTATTAGCAAGTCTAGAAATGAATTTAAGTTTCTGAATCACTTTGGCAAACATTGTTTTTTTTTCCCAAGGTTAAGTGTACTTTTCAGTAGCTCTGCTGACAAAGTGTAAAGCAGAGCTAACAATGGTCTGGAGATATGGTGGACAGGTAGTTTGTCCAAAATTTGGCATCAATTCGCTCAACGTTTTCTGAGAAAACGTTTTTACGGACAGACGGACGCATGCATGACGACAGTAGTTCTGCTGTACAATAGCACAAAGCAGAGCTAAAAGTTGATTAATTTTTCAAACAATTAGTACCCGGTATATAGTACATGGTGTATGTGTGTCAGTGTGTGCCTGTGTGTGGGGGGGGACGGAGGCCAGGGTCCAGCTGTCAATCAAACCAATTCTGATGTGCAGACTACACAACAGCCTTAAATTACAAAACAAAGTAATGCAAGGTGTTGATGTGAACGCAGCAGAACATACCAGGCTGTGTACCAACTGAAACTCGAGCCAGGGAATGTGAGCAGGATGCGGGTGTAAACAAGACTGGTTAGATATAACATGTAGCCTGAAGCATGCAGTATATAAATACATGTACCGGTATAACCTTTTGTATCCAATAGATATATAGTAGTCCGTCACCAGTCTAGCAGTCGATCCCCACAGAGCAGGAGGAGCAGCAGAGGCGTATAGAGCCTGGGAGTGTATTGTGTCACTTGAAGAGGAATGTGATGGAAATAAAACTTTCTGAGAGAGACGTTGGAGTTTGTACTGAAACCCCATTACATCCCATACATCAAACATGCAACGTGTATGAATGTAACATGTTCATGCTATTTGTCTTGAAATGCACATCTCCAGTGGGCTGTACTAGATGATGCGCCGAAGGAGAAATTGTAGGGCCATATTATCGTCTTTGGTTAAAGGCAGTAACAGCATAATGGTGTAACTAGGCTCAATGGGGCAAATGTACCCTGCTTGATATGGCAAATATATTGCATCTACCGCTAGAGCAAAACCAAGGTTTGGGGGGGTCACAGAGACATAATGGTAACCACTAACCACACACTTTGAAACTGTTGTTAGACCTCAGAAAAAAGCGACTCTGGCCAGGTACTGATACCTCTACTGCACTACATGTAGCACAATTAGTGCAGGTATATAAGGTGCCAAGTTGCACATCATGCCAATGTACCTGGTAAAGGCGGTAATGTCAATAACTAGTAATACAATTACCGGTAATAAGCCATTACATTTGTATTGCACCTTTCCACAACTCATGGCTCAGTTACAAGGAACTGTTGAGTTTCCACAATTTTTAATCCAGAAATTGACATGATTAACTTAAATTCACTGATCACCTTAACAACCAGTCTTTTCCATGCAATAGAGAGTTTTAGTTATCCGCGTTCAACTTAAAACCTTTGGGATTTCAGTTGTAAAACGTCACAGAATTTGCTGTTGCATCATAACAGTGCAGGGATTTCCCGGAGTTGAAAAGCCGTGAGGAAAAATGCTTGCGCTATAAGGACGTAACAACAAATTCTGTGATGTTATACAATGGAAATCCCAAAGGTTCTAAGATTAACGCGGGAAACTAAAACTCTCCAATATTTCACTAATCACAATGGAAAACCTTGTGTTTTCCATACTTAAGGTTATTAATAAACTTATTATATATAATAAGGTTTTTTTTCTGAAAAGCGACCCCAGGTAACCATGGTAACATGGGTAATAACATTTGTCACAACCTTCACTTATTGCCATAACTATGCTCATAATCATGACAATACATCGTAATTTTGTACCATTTTGTCTGTAGTAGCTGGCTAGATGAATCAGTATGGCACATAAAAAAACACTGAGCAGAACCAGACACAAATCTCAAAGACCAACAGATTTATGCACTTAACACAATGCTGCATTTAGCGGCTATAAAAGTTCAATGATGTACACAGTGTCTCTAAGAAAAATTTTCTTTTATAAACACACATATATACACTATGTCAACGCCAAGTCATGGAACTGAAAGCCTGTGCTAGAAAGTTGAATCGAATGGAAATGAAGCAAGTACCAAACAGATTGGGAGGGAAAGCCAACCAATATATTTCTGACTGATGCAATATGTAATATACAAATGTACATCTAGCGCATCATACTGGAAATCATTTAAGACTACCAGATACACATTACTAGTGGTACACATGATACATGCATGTGCATGCCTTCTTCGCACTGGTCTGAATTACAGATTTGTCACTCGGAGTTCTAAAGCAGTTCTAACCAGTTCAAAGGTCACCGACATACAAAGACCACCTGCTCATAAAGACCACACTTTACAGATCCCCAGGTGCATACTTTTTGTCACAGTCTTCACTTAACTATGATCCAGACAGACTGCATGTGGGTTTCACAAGTCACGATTTCATTTCAGCTTATCTCCATATACAGTACGGTAGGTGACAGCGCTTTGAACCACACCAATGTTGCCAGTATTAATGGTACACGGACAAGAAGTAAATTTTTGAGTGAACAACAATTCCACTAACTACATGAAACAAAGCACCATTTCTAAGGGACATAGAAACTGTATGCCAAGTGATAATGCACAATTTCATATACATGTAATGCTTCATGTGGCCATGATAGCTTAATCTGAAAGTTACACGTGTATTCAACACAGCTTAACTACCCCCACACAGCTTGTTTTGACTAACACATTTGTTAAGGTTCTAATTGAGATGCCAGGTAGGCATTTAATTATGACCCAGAGAGTTCCGCAGTTTGACATTGTTATGGTTATAGCAGTAGAACAGGAAACTCCACAACAGCGAACTCCCGAGCCAACATGGTCGTAACATTGGGAAAAGGAGAATTTCACAGATTCAACATTCTTAAATATCTGCTAAAAATAATCCATAAAAAATACAATATCAGGGTTTGACAGAAGTATTGAACAGAGGGTTCTGATGATGAAAGCATTCATCACTATAGCTTCAACATGGACGGCATGCTAAATGAAAGCTTAAAAAGTTCATCATGACATAGTCAGACATACAATGTCAGATATTCAGTACCTTTGGTACACTAGTACATACAAGGACTAGACTCCACTGCAATTTAACTTCAAGCATACATAACTAGCATAACTATATATCCTGTGAACTGTCCAACAGGCAAATGAACATACTCATACAATCGTCGTGCTTATATACCCGGTAGTGTTAAACGTACAGTGTTTGATTCTCCCTGGGTGGTAATAGGTAGGAATGAATCATGTAAGTTACCATTTCAGTCGTACTCTGAACCAATGGTAATGCTCATCTCCGAGCCGAGGATGAGAGTGGAATGGAACCATTGGTTGGTATCCAGGACAACTGAAATAAAACAAAATACGGGAAATGTTGACAACTAAGAACACCTTTATAGTTACAGGTTGAAAAGTAATATATTTTTTATTCTAATATAAAGATCATATTATATTAGCATATTTACAACCAGTAGCAGATCATAGACACACCCATAGCAACAATAATTACAACATGTACAATACAACGCTATGTACATAGACTGAGACACGATGTGTAGACTGTGACGAATGGCATTATTGATTACAATATAATTGTTCAGTGACACTTCCACATATAGTTCTACACTGTTCTATATATGTAAACTGAGGGAAAACAATAATGACGTATATCACACGTAAATGACTCCAGTATCGTGATGATGATTTGAATTATAACTAGACAGTCGGTTGCTGTGCAACGCGAGGGGGGCATCCCGGTTGGCAATAAGATACTACATCCTTATCAGAATCCTTGAATTGACCCTTCAAGGTCAGCCAGG
>JAAUYG010200995.1_pt1:0-20000 | contig 21206 bp, 17 predicted proteins | sample 7278091 | NCBI WGS metagenome assembly JAAUYG01 (sample SAMN14350201, study PRJNA611818) | marine sediment metagenome | isolation source: surface marine sediment (0.6m) | place: French Polynesia: Moorea | collected 2018-08
ATTCTGCCGAAAATTCGGGAACTTTTTCCACCATTATTTGACTCTGTGTGTAGAATGTTTCATCAGAAATTATGTTTCCAGAGTCCAAAAACATTCACTCCCAAAAGAGAAATATAAACTTGATCCTTAGTTTAGCAAGGGAAATTCGATTGTTACAATGTACCACAGGATGATTACTCTTTAACATTTTTCCTCCCAAACCTTGTATGTAATACCCAACATGCATTCGGACAATCTTTCTAAGAAATTAAGTTCTGTTTCAATTTACCCGGTACAAAAAAATTCAGTTGTGCAAACTTTGTGTCTATATCGTTATTATGTATGTGGTAAATGTAGTTTTGGGTGTTTTAAAACCATATGTTCTGCATATAAGGTGATTCCAGTATAATAATTTTTTAAATGAAATAATTAACACTCACAAGATATATATTATGTGGTATAATGGTAGTTAATTGCAAACCTGTGCTATTGTTGGTGCCAAGGAAACCGTGACCCCATTGTCATTATTGACAACCAACGTCTGTTTTAATACGCAGATCCAACATTTCATTCAGCTTGTAAAATCTGCTGCCTATTGTAACTGCCATGTGCCACGCTCACATGGCAGTTTCTTGTTGTCATGGAAACCATGCAGGTAACTCTTAGGTCGTGCAGTCAGGATATGGTATATGACATGTAGGGGCAGACATATATACCTGAGGCAGAGGAGGCGATTAGCATGAGATGACTACCTGTTGATATTTATTATGTAGTCACCAGTGGTCATGTTTCGTCATTATTGTTGGTAACTCAAGTAGGGGAAAGCATTAGTAACAGTGGCTGATTACTTACCTGCAGCTAAAGACGGGAAGCCACTCACCGTACTAGTGTTACATACGTCTTCAGGGTGGAATTTTAATCCAACATTTGAGGCTAATTGCACGTTTCTTTACTAAGGAAGTGCTGAGTGGCATGTGGGCAGCTACATGGTGATAGGTTTTGGAGTATGGTGGGTTTGGGTTATTTTATTGTGGAATTTAAAGCCCAGGATTATAAAAAGAGATTCCCTTTCACTGACAACAGTGGCAAAGGAATATTTTTGATCATGTTTGCAATCTCGGCAGTTGAGATATTATAATATGGATGGATGCCCTGGCAAGTGGTCCAAGGGAAATGTCGCTGATTTGCAGCTCTTCATTTGGCTGATGGTCATAATGCTGTGTCGTTCATCACTCTGAAGGAAACGCCAAGAATGGATACAATGAAAGCCAATACATGTATTTGTAAAATGTATATACATGTAATTAATTATACCGAGACAAGAACACATAACCAAAAACCAGCATTCTATATGAGAAAATCTTTCTTATCGTACCAGATTTGACACACATGCAGTTGGTTTGTAAATTCTGACAGTATGGGTAACTTGCTGTGAGCTCTGCGCGTGCCCAGGAATGTTTGTCTCGTTACCGCGGTTGTTATGAATGATTAGAGCATATCGTATATAACATGGGAAATTCTGGATCCTCCGAAGGTGCCTCAGAGGAGGCCCACATAAGCTCCATCGAGCTTCAGCCAGTCAGAATCAGCTACCACGAGGCAAAAGCAAAGGAGCGACTTGAGCAGGAGAAAAAACAAAACGGAAAAGAGAGCAAAACGAACACAAAAGAGAAAAAGCATAATACAAAAGCAAAGAAATCAAAACCGAGGAAGAGGCGGAAAGGCAAATCATCTTCGTGTGAGTGTTTGCCAGTAACGGAGTATGAAGATTCTCTCGGCCCTGTACAAACAAGTCAACATAGTCTTTATACTTGGAATGCGAGTTGTGAAATGTTGATTTGCTCGCTCACTAAACGCCATGTCACATATTTCAGCATTCCGTCGTCAATATGAATATCGCATTTCCCAAGCAAATGTGGCCACATGGTTTTGTGATAGGGAAAAAACTAAAACCTTTCATAGCAGTAGAGGCAAAGATTTTAGATTTTTTGACAACATTAGAGAGATTGGCGTATGATGAGAGTCAGGCAACTAAGAAAAGCAATGGTGGTAATATACGTTTTCGTAATTTGATGCTTGCAGATGACTGGGAGATTCCATTTGAGAACATCCGAGACTTACAATGGCTAGGTAGTGGAGCTCAGGGCGCCGTCTTCCTAGGCAAGCTGACAACAGACCAGGTGGCAGTGAAAAAAGTCCGGGATGTGAAGGAAACTGACATTCGGCATTTGAGGAACCTCAAACATCCCAATATCATATCATTCAAGTAAGTTTTCTCGTATTTAGTAATGTCGCTGTTTCACATATTCATGCATTACTGGTATGGCTTGTGTTGAATATGCAGTGGTTACTGTATTTTAAAACCACCCATTCAGCCGGAAAAATATGGTCTTAAATTGAAGATAGTATTAAAATGGAATGATATTTTATATAGGACAGACTTACTTGCAAAACTACATATAAAAAATAAGTCTGCCAGGATTATTCAGTCTTTCAAGGTAGGTGGTCTGCTATGTCAAGACAGGTTTCACTGTATGCCTTGACTGTGTGTATTTCAGGGGCGTGTGTACCCAAGCCCCCTGTTACTGCATAATTATGGAGTACTGTCCGTACGGTCAGCTGTACGAGATACTGCGGGACGGAAGGGAGCTGCCGCCAACCCTGCTGGTGGACTGGGCCAAACAGATTGCAGCTGGCATGCACTATCTGCATTCCCAAAAAATCATACACCGCGACCTCAAATCTCCAAAGTAAGGCATTGAAAATTTGTATATTAAAATTTAAAAAAATTTACATACTATTTAATTTTGTCTGTTGTAACTGTTCATGGATTCATTTACTATTATCATGATTATGGGGCGGTATTACGATTCGTCATACCACCCCAGCTGTCAACACAAGACAAGAGGAAAAAAATGTTACTGATGCATTGGCCAAAACTGGTTGCAATGCTTGTCTATCAGCTACCACCCGAGACACAAAGATTACCGTAAATATGCCGATTATCAAGACAGACACAGATTATTTTTCTCTGAGATGGAATAACTATCACAAGCTTAGAATAGATAATTGCCATCTAAGGGTATTCTGCAATAGCATGGAGCCATGGACCAACAATCATGCCTCAATGAATTTTCATTTTCAATTTTTTTTTTAGTACAAAAAAAAAATGCTGTTTTATAGATGGATTTAAGCATGGGTATCATTCCTTATTACAGCGTATTGATCTCCAAGAACGACATCGTGAAGATTTCTGACTTCGGCACGAGTCGTGAATGGAACGAAAAGAGTACCAAGATGTCGTTTGCTGGCACGGTGGCCTGGATGGCCCCGGAAGTTATCCGAAATGAGCCCTGCTCAGAGAAGGTCGATATCTGGTAAGGAACATTTCCCGGAATAAAAACTTTTGACTGCTTATTGAAGAAAACCTCATATGTATGCAGCAAAATACCAGTTTCTTTTAGCATTGAAATTAAGACCAGCTGACAGAAAAACAAAACTGGTATACCAAATTAACACTTGCGGCGCATGTATGAAAATCTGCAATAGTATACGCAGAGAGAAGTTTATGAGAAAGTTTATGTATAGTAAACAAAATGTACATGAAAATGGGAGAGGAGGGACGGGGAATATTGAAGCTTCGGTGTTCTGGAGGGAAATGGGATTGTCACCAATTTTTTGCATGACCCTAGACACCATTTGGAGAAAAACAAATGTCGTTAAGGCCATTGTATTCACATTGGTAATGATGATTAGAATGTAGAAGTATTCCACCTCTATACAAATGGTAAATTTATGACCATCCGGTGAACATTTTAATAGTCTGTGTAGTCAACTTGGAATACATGTAAATTATGTTTCTGAACATTTTCTGCACCCGATTAGGATTCCATGTATAGGCCTGGGGTGCTTTTGTCTTTTAAAATTTATTTCCATTACAATGTTTGACATTTTGAAAAGGTCAAACTCATAAACTTCTCACACCCATATTTTGACCTGCTTTATCTCGCAATAAGTCCATACATGTACCAGATGTATTCTGTTGCCGACTCATGAGTGCAAACACATTAAAGTAAACATTGCGACTGGGCCATGTCCTAAATGCCTTTTGTCTTGGGCAACAACTGAGGAAGGAATGACATCCCATCAGTGTTTGTGATATTTGTGGGCATAATCTAAAAACAGAACATTCAAGTGAACATACTTGCCGGTCTCAACTTACAAGTACAATGGTCCCTGCATTTTAAGACCAAGCATTCAGAGAGAAGAATACGATATTAAATTGAAGGTGGTCTTTAAAATGGAGGGATATTTACATTAAAAATATAGGAGCGGTGTCACTGGTGGCTGGTCTTAAAATAGAGGGGAGTCTTGAAATGGAGGGGTCTTTAATCACAGGGACCACGTAGTACTGTACTGCTATATTGTTAATAGCACAGTTGAGGTTAGGCATTCTAACTGATTTAACATAAATTTCTCTTTCAATGAAAATTGTAAGCAACATTACTGTTCTGTTTGGGTAATTATTTCACTTAAATAAAACCAAACTTACACTTTGAGAAATTTTAAGTTATGTAGAGTGATCTTGTATATAAAGAGCACCGTAGGGACCTAAAGTAGCCCTTATACACAGGGGTTTCTACATGTATATCTAGGTTTATACTGACATGAAAAAAACGTATCCCTGGGATCTGAAAAATGCAGTCCCTATAAGCAGTGGCCTTTATATACAGGTAGTCTTTAGTGAAGGTTCTACTGTATTGTAAGGATGTACTGCTAGTCTTAATATTTTGTGTATTTCATGTCGTGTGGTACTAGAGTGCATAAACTACTGGTTTTGAGTAACATATTGTTACCTGGCTGCTAGCTACCACTACTAGTATATTGCCATCCCTCTTCCTGTCCCTGTCATGTGGTGTCATCTCTCTACCACTATATTGTCATCTCTCTCTGTCAGGTCCTACGGTGTGGTATTATGGGAACTGCTGACCCATGAAATCCCGTACAAAGATGTGGATTCATCCGCCATTATCTGGGGGGTGGGTAGCAACAGCCTGCATCTCCCCGTCCCTACTACATGTCCAGAGGGCTTCAAGCTGCTCATGCGTCAGTGCTGGTATGTATACAGTGAAACAGGGGGAATTAAGACTAGCCATGCTTGAGACCAAAGTGGTCTTAATTCTGAAAGCAAAGAAAACTTTTGATCATCTAATTAGTAGTCTGGAGTTGTCTTATTTCTTGAGTGGTCTTAACCTGAGGGTCTAGCGTGTACAATTCAATGTCTTTTTTTTAATATTTACTTTTACATACTTTGAAACCGCTTGCATACCTTATGTATGTAGAATTATATAATCCGTTTAACAAAAAAATTATACACTTCAGTTGAGATGCGTGCATTTTAGGTGCAAGTAAATAAATCAATATGTTCACGTACAAATTGTATCTTTTCTGACATTAGGGCTGCTAAACCTCGTAACCGGCCAACATTCCGTCAAATATTAATGCACCTGGAGATTGCATCACCAGATTGGATCAACATTCCAGAAAATGAGTTCTACAATCTACAAGTAAGTTGACAGAATGAACCTACGGTGAATGCTTGTAAGTTTCAGACATGCACTGACATTGCCAAATTCTTTCCAGTTGCCAAATGAGTATGAAGCTTGTGTGTAGATGCAGGCTAGAAATGGATTTGTTCACTTTATCAGTGTGATATAACGGTTTTAATTATGCCCCAGTTGTAATATACATGCTTATATTTTGATTTCTATGTTGAATACTTTTTGTGTTGATATTTCTTGGGATGGGTACATACTTTTGGGTACTCGTAAATACTTTATAATCATCCTACTGCTGTAGTTAATATTTGTTGAATTAGTTATTATTAAGCATGCAACTAGCAGGTCTTAACCTGGGTCTTAGTGACATGGATTGTCATGTGGAACTTACGTGCTAGAAATCACTTACTAGTAGATTTTATCAAAACAAGTCCATCTTACTCTGCTGTGTTTTCTGTGCGTGTTATATGCCTGGTATCCTCATTTAATTTCCCTTCCAGGTGGAGTGGAAAGACGAAATCAAAGAGCAGCTGCAAAAAATCAAAAGTGACGGCTCTCACTATCCTCAGTTGGAGGAGGAGCTGATTAAGAGGAGGAGAGAGGAGCTGAGGTTGGTTCTGGCAAAAGTTTATGTAGACTTTTGGCAAAAGTTTATGTAGAAAGACCCAGTAGAAGTTGGTGCAAGGCATACTAATGAACCTATCTTTCAAAGATGTAAATCAGTATCGTGTGCACGCTGTTGTGGTGTGTAAATGAACACCCGTGCACTGGGGGTACCTTTAAAAGAACATACATGTGTGTATTTGCTATTTCCGCTATGTTCTCACAACACTGATAAGTGGTGCTACTATAATTGTAACATTTTCCAGTGGAGCATTTGGAGGACAGTCTAAACATAGTGCAAACTAGACATCTGATGTGATTGTGTTGCTCACTATTTATGGCATGTGTTTGTAGATATGGCCAGGATCATTCAATACACCATGCATTTGCAGTCATGAGTAGAATCACTTGAGTATTTGTCCAGTGTATTCACAAGCATGCTCAGTATTATTCAATACGCATCATGTTTATCCCCGTTTATTGGCAGTCATGCTAGGTATTATTCATTGTCTTGTATGTTTTACAGGCATGTCAGTATGTTTCAGTCAGTTAATATTATGTTTCTGCCATGTATTTGCAGGCATGCCTCAGTATTGTTCAGTATTTACAATTTATGCCAGGTATTCGCATGTTTCTGCCATGTATTTGAAGGCATGCCTCAGTGTTGTTCAGTATTTACAATTTATGCCAGATATTTGCAGGTATTGTTCAATCTTTTTTATGCCATGTATTTGTAGGCATGCCCAAGACGTGAGGGAGCATTATGAGAAGAAGCTAGAGAGAGCCAACAATCTGTACATGGAGCTGACAGCCTGCATGCTACAGCTGGAAAAACGGGAACGAGAATTGCTCAAGTGAGTACAACATCCGTGACTTGGAAAGTTCACATATCACCAACGTTTTACAGAGATAAATCAGTTGTGTTGTTTACGTACAAGATTAAATCAAAGCGTCAATGCAAGGCCAACAGAATGATGGTCGTTTTGAGAAATTTGAACGTCCAGACGTTAATTTAGCTTATTTTATTCACATGCAGTATTCCAAAACTGCATGCGGTGTTAAAGTCGATATATTTACGTCATATTATGTAAGATGTGGTTTTGGTGTATGATGTGGTTTCGGTGTATTTCTAGGAAAGAACAGGCATTGCAACTGTACACGAAACGACGGAAGAGCATTCTGAAGCCGGTTATCAAGGCACAGCAGCACTTTGAACGCATCAGTAAGCGCAAGGCACACAAAACGGTCTCTGACCCAGGAACAAGGTACGCTTGATAAATTAGATCAGATAACCACCACACGGCTTTAACCAGATATTTAGGATATTAAAAATTTCGATACCCTCTAAGATTGGCCCCCACAAAACAACTTTTTCGATGAAAGTCGCCTCTGAAAAAAAAAGTAGACAAATATACACATTAGAAAGAATCTCTATTAAACTGCATTTGACCAACAAGCTTTCCGTGATTAGTGAGATGGCATTGGTGATCATTGTAAAACAGGATAGCATTGAGTTTAGGTGCCCCTGTTGTGCAGCATTCCAAATGTTAAGTTTATGAAAGATCAGATTACTGCAGCAGAGGACGGATAAATTTGATCTGGTAAATACTATTTATGCTGGTAAAATCTTAAAAATGGTCCTGGGATAGTAAATATGTGTAAGAATAGTTTGTGGTAAATATGGCGTGGGCTGAGTAAAGCAGTCTACACTAGTGAAAGTTTTTTCCTAAAATACTGCTATATAATGTTTCAGCACTGCATTATATACAGACGTAGAGGATAAAGGATAAATTGTAAGATTCATCATAAATTCTTTCCCTTGTGTTTCAGTCCTGACACCCCTCCAGCCAACGGTATTTTGTATCCAGGCTACAGGAACTCTCAGGACCAGGCTGTGCATCCCCGCCCCTTCCACCCCCGGGGGGACTACCCCCGCGCTGCTAGTCTACAGCACAAACCCACCCAGGACAGTATCTCCTCCCCGACCCGCAGCCGACGCAAGTCTCGCCATCGCCGGAGCAACAGCCGCGGCTCCAGTCCCTTGGTGACCGTCAACCCTACCTCGATGTCCCTGACCGTGAAAAGCCCAACCAAGGAGGCCCTGCATAATGAACTGGAATCAAAAGCGGCCGCCATCAACCACCAGGATGGCACCCACGTGACTCCGTCTAGCTTCAAATACCTCGGACCGGGAACTGCAGTCCGGGATACGATTCAAGCGACCATGGATGAAGAACGGTTCTCAGACTATGATAACGTATTGAAAAAATCCAACAACCTGAACGATGTGTGTTTCGGTTGTGACGGAGGCTGCAGCGATGTCACGTGTAGCAGCAAACGGTCCAGTCGGGTTAGTGCAGATGTGGAGAGCAACATCTGTGACACGCCAGTAACATGCCGCAGTCCCACGCAGGGGATCTGCGGAGACAGAAATAGTGACCTTGAACCCAAACTGTATGAGGTAGACAGTTTAGAGAGGGGTCAAGGTCGTTGTCAAAGTCATGTTGGTGACAAGAGTCGCCAGGACAGTTGCCACGTTCCACAGACAGACAAAGATGTGGATTGTGATAATATGAATATCAGTCAGTTTGAACGGACCAATGAGGGTGATTCTGACAATGGCAACAGCCAATCAAATTCACCGACAAAGCAGACTCCATCCCCTAAGTCCCCACGGTCTCTAAAGGGCTCTCAGAAGTCCCCTCGCACAAGAGCAAAGAAGTTCAAACGGCTGAGGAGCACAGGAGAAGCGCCTGATGAAAGTCCGAACAAGAGAGGAAACATGAAAAAGAGCAATGAGTCTCTGAGTGAAAATGGCCAGATTCATTGTCGGGTAAGAGCTCCTAACCTGGGAACCACAACTGTAATTTGTTCCTAACAATGATCTGTGCTCTTGTTTAAGTCCGTGGGTTTACATGTATATGTGTTCAGATCTGGTTAAAACTCACATTGCCCTGGCCAAAAAGTTTAGGAACAAAATTAGTCACGTTCTTTTAAATTGTCTATTTATATATGGTTATGTAGTTTACATTTAGTTGCAATGATATAACAGCAGGTTTGAAATGGCACATGCTAGCACTTAATCTTTATTAAATAACTTAAATAAATAATATAATGTTTTTTCCCCTAATCAGGAGGATGTATCCTCGTCCTCAGAGGGTGAGCCAGGAGAAAGTGAGGATGATATCAGGTAGGTCACATGACCCAACAGGGGTCTTATTTTCCAGAAAAATACATCTCTACAAAGAAGACATAAGCACCTACTTTTCTTTTAACACTGCATCGATCCTAATGGATCAATAACTTATATTTTGATTCGAAATTTGGCTGCCGGTTACACCTCTTCAAAGAAGACATAACCACCTTTCGAAGACTTTACGCTGGTGTGAACGTTTAATAAATTCTATCACATAACCACCTTATTTTCCAGACATCCCCAAAGCCACGTACGACAGTCTTATTGCTCGGCATTCAGTTCGGAAGGCGTCTTATCCGAGGAGGAGAACGAGGAGAACACCAGCGACCATTCCTTGCACCGCACGCCGGACCAGCTTCTCTCCTCCCTCAGCACGGAGAACTTACAGATGGAGCTGTCCAAGATAAGCTCAGACGGGCTGTCGGACAAAGAAAATGTGGTGCGCAACCTCAAGAATCAGGTCAAGCAGTGCGTGGATAAACTGGCGCCCCCTGTGAGTGCACAAAAAATATACTCTCAAGTCAATTAAGTAGGATTTGACATGGGGTAGCTCAGTTTCCTTTATACCAGTTAAAGGAACACATGTTTATCAGGGAGCTTTATTAGTCACTGAAAAATAAACATGTAAACAGCCTGTGCTATTTGCACCGTTTGGGGGGAACATATTAGGGGAATGACCTTTCTGAAATAATTTTACAGGGAGTGGTTTAATTTATTATTATTATATTTGTAGTGAAAGTATATAAGTATATGTTTGATGTCTGAAGAACACCTTAACAAACATTTGCAAGTTTGTGTTACTACTTAAAATTACTGGTAATTTATAACCTGTTACATTACATGTACTTCTATAGTGGTACTGTGGATATTATTAACTCTTTGTATATGGCTGTCGACTGCCAGGCCCTGCACTGAAGGCAATTGAAGTACCGATAGATGGAATTGAGAATAGGTTCCAGGAAATATGAGCTAAAAAACATAAGAAAAATAAACTCCATGTAGAGAAAGTCAGGTGAAGAGCATCATTTCTGCAGATAGCAAGAAAAGCAATGACATGTAAATAAATGCAGAATATTTTAGTAGGCTGATTACTAGTTGTTTTGGCAAGTGATGTACAATGTATTAAAAATATTTTTTGCAGCCGCTCGGCGATGAAACCTCCAGCGATTCTGAAGGTTGTGATGACATACCACCATCACCCGGGGTAAGCAAGTCATCCAACAACTTGGTCCCGATCAGCGCACACATTCACGCACAAAATGGCTGGTGACTTACAGGAGGAGATCAGAGGTGCATTTTGGGATGCTAAGTACAACCCGAGCACCAGAAAAAGGAAAGTTAACTACCGGTACTGTCCAAAATAATTGGTGTAAAATACATATGGTGCATTATTTCTTCCTTAGGAGTATGAAACATTGTATTTTCTGGCGTAAATACAGGTATATAGAATGTATTATGACAAACCTTACTTAGGTTTGAGTGTAAACATATGCTAAGCTCCTTAGTTGATTATTAAGTCGATAGTGTACGATCAAGACTTAGGGATCTAAGGCTTGTTACACTTGGGTATATAATCGTTAATCTGTCGCTTAACCCTTCCTTCTTCCCTCACTTGACATTTAGTCCTATTATATTAAGTGGCATTACACATTTAACGATGTAAGAAATCATCTTGAATATTGTGGAACAGTATTATATGTGTACACCCATCTATAACAATAATAACCTTCACCATATGTATGAGATTGGTGACATGGTACCAAGTTCTTGTCTGTTGGAAATGAAGTATGTATATGGTGCGCTAAAACCAGCGTCAGGACCAGGAAATCATGACTGGAAAAACTTGTGCGCAAAATGTACATCTGTGTATCGCTGTAACTAACAGATGTGGCTAGACGCTTTCAACACTCTCTGGAGACATTCAAGTTTGGAATTAAGCTTTAATAGTTTGAAAGTAAAAATCCCCGTTATATTGAAATGTTTTATTTCGAAATGACACAGTTGGTGATGGATATTTCCAAAAAGATTCCCTGGTCTTGGAATGTGGGGCAGAATAAATCTTGGTGGTATTTTTAATTAGGTTCTAGATGTTTCAGTTCCTGGCATCTACTACATCTAGACAGCCTGTCAGTTTGCAATTGGAGGGTTTTAAAGTATTCGTTTGTGCTGTGCAATACAAGACAGCTGTGCAATTATTGTTATGGTATTATCACTCATACTTGTGAACAAAGAACCCCCCCGTATGTATATGAAGGTTATATTGATATCGAGGTATTTTGCATTTGTTTCCATGACCCCTATCATTCCATTTTGAACAGAGCTAACTTTTGTGAATAGGCATGATAAAAATAGGCACTGTGTTAGTGTCATTGTGTATATATATATATACATGTAGCTCTGGCGCCTCATGATATGGAGGGAAAGAAATACATGGTTTTCATGCTGTATTTACAGTACAAGTTAACGGAAAATTTACACTGAAAGTACCATTGCTTTGAAATAGACATCATACGTGTGTTAGCAAGTGTGCTTAATGAGCGTAGCCTGGTCTTTGGTTCTCAAGTCTTTGTGAGGCGGATAACGAGGGTTCAGGGCAAGAGTTCATGAAAATCCTGTCAATCTAAGAGTTTTGACTTCAATCAAGAAAAATTTTGATGGGTATTTTCAGAATGATCATGACATGCATTGATGGCATCGGTGGTTATTTCCAATACAGTAGAACCTCTCTTGAAAGACCACCCCTTCAGACATAGAAATGTGGTCTCTCAAGATTGGTGGTCTTTGGTGACAGGTTCAGTTGTATTGAAATGTAGAACCTTCTGCCAGAAATATGTGGTCTTTCAAGACAGGTGGTCTCTCGTGGCAGTGGTCTCTCAAGACAGGTTTCACTGTTATGTGCATTGTGCCAGCATTGCCCATGCTTCTGTTTGTACTGACGATACAATAACAGATATGCTTGGAACAGTTACAGGAAAACTTATGCTATGATTGCCATAGTGTTGGTAAAGTCAAATGGCAGCATTTCCTTGCAGTCATACGTCATGAGTTGCAAACTGAACATGGCAAGAGCTTCGAGAAACTGTGAGCCTGATAGATGGAATATATTATTTCGTTACAAAATGTATCGACTGGTTGACTCCCCCAGCAAATTGTAACCGGAATAATCCTATATATTAATATGCTTTAGGCATAACACTTATTGCTACACACGAAAAGAAGCACAGTGGGTTATCACGCAGCAGCCTTTTTACTGCTAATGGCAATGAGACTTGATAAAAGAAAGTTTGCACATTTCAAAGTGGTCGCCATTTCAAGATTTCACATCATCAGAAGTCAAAATCTTGACCACATGGGATCGTTGCAAACTACTACTATCACCAGTTTCCATGCCTTACAAATTCCTGTGCCTATATCGAATGGAAATTACCAGCATACCAGGTCAAGATTGGGATGAAAAGGAGAAAGGCAAATAGTTCGTATTCATGGAGGATTTTGTTTATGTATTTATTTATTTATTTATTTATTTGAGGCAGGTTCTCTGCTCTTTTAAACTGGAAGAAGTTTACTGTTTTGCTTTGACATAATGTTTTTGTGACTGTTTAATTTATATACTCTCCATTTTGAGACTTTATATTCACCACCAGCATTCTTTTTTGGTGCTCGTCCTTAGCCCATGGAGAATGCTACCTCAATACCAGTCAATATCTCCTTTTGAAGCCTTCATTGGTCCTCCAAGACTTTAAAAGAGGCTGACGCTGGTAGCGAGAGCTTGAAAAACACACGGTGGAATTCTAGTCTGAAAGTGAAGGGACCATTTTGAAAGGAAACAGGCCTTGGTTGTGCTTCAGGCTCGTTGTACTGTTTGCAATACTCAGTGCAAGAGAAACTTCGTTGTCCCATACCATTACATCGTAGTCTCGCTGGTTTAGGCTATCCACCCCTTAATACTTAGAACAGGTGACACCTGCATATGCCAACATAAATATGCACTGATCAATATATATAAAACTTTGAAGATGTCGCAATATTGGCAGCCTAAATGAGAGCCCACTTCCGCACACTTTCATAACTGATGTATTCCTTCTCTATGTGAATATGTTAAAAAAGGAATCACATTGTTTGATGTTAGTGAAGTACAGTTGTTCTGTGAAATACACACCCAACTTAGAAGATGGTTAACGACTTATCGTAAATTATTGCCCAGCATCTTCCTACATATTGGTTATCAATGCTGGATGAATATTCATGTACTAGTAGGTGTATAGGGTCCCCGTACAACAGAATATTTATTTCTGTACAGAATATACCAGCATACTATTTATTGGGGCAATGTTAGCATAGGTGTATGTGAAAGCAGATCTATCGATATATTAAGCACTTAATTCTTGTCATTCTGACCTGTAGTATTGGATATTGAGTTGTACTGTGAGATATATGCATTACCTTACTGGAGCACTTACCAATTCCAGTGTTGGCATTGCCCTAAAAGAGAAAGCCACAGAAACTACCAGGTACAATAGTGTACATATGCAGAGGTATCCTGCAGTTCATGCAATTTTCATATGTGTTCAGTTAGAGAGTGCTGCTTTGAAAGAGAAATTTGTACTTGCAATGTACACATTTCAGAAAAGATTTGTAGGCCAGCTTTCTTTTAATTTAGAATGCACCTGGGAAAGAATTAAGCCAGATGAAATCTGGTGTATACAACATCCTTTTTGAGGACCTTGTACAATGTATACCTGTGCACCAAGGTGTTGTATCGAAATGTTTCCCGCTTGTAACATGTATAGACTTCTTGTTGATCTGTAAACCCTTAGTGAGTAGATGTTGTGTTTTTTTTCGCGATGTTACTGTTTCCATGTGCCATGAAGTCCTGTTTCACTAAATGGCAAATTCTACCATCAGTGAACTTAAGGTATCGGATGATTGTTTTTTGATGTAATGTTTTAATCATGATGTTCTTGACTCTGTACATATGTAAATGAAAAATAAAACAACAAAACAATACCAGTGCTGTAGAATTTGTTTGAGGGTTAATATGGGAAACTGTTGACTCTATGTGTACATATTGTCATGTTGAATGGTAAAACGCACCTTTTCTGGGTGGTTCTTTTGTCCGTCATGTTTAAATTTTGAGTCAAACTGTTACTATAACGTTGTGGCATACTTGAGCTTAATACATGTTGAAATTCCCAGTGTCCTGAACAAGAGCGTAAAGGATATGGTTGGATAGCTGGAAATAGAACTCACTTGTTATCCCTGATAAAATTTTTCGAAGCATACGGCAACTGTGCAGTCAGTGGCACAATATGCAGCCCCATGTGTCTTGGCTGGCATGTTGCCAAGATTAAAAACAAATTATACTATCTGGAACCATGCATCTTTTCAGTCAGTGTACAAATGGCATGGTCTTATTTTTTTTTTTTCAAATCCACAATCTACATTAACATAATTTTATAGGTTTGACTATTAAGTTGTGTTAAATAGGTAAAGATGTCTGTTTACAAAAGGAATACGTTTGCTTATCTGTGCTGTGAAATATTATTTCAGCATAGCTGCATACCTCATGAAGGGCAGTTCTTTTCCACCCCAGTTGAGATTTTATCGTTCTCACATAAAAAAAAATTATTACACTGGTGTTGGCATGTGTCAGTAAGGAATGAAAACACGGATGCGAATCCTCCTGTTGTCAACCAAACCTAGGAGATCATGGTTTATCTTGTTTTAGTAACATATTAGCAGAATGTTTACCATATCTTCAAGTGTATCATTTAACCCCATGTTCAGTGACGTATTGATGCAGTTCGGTATGCTGACGCAAACTACTAAATATTAACTACTACTAAATATAAAAATAACATCTTGATAATGTTGCTACCAATAGTGCTCTCCCGATGACAGTTGTATTCACTAGTTATAGAAATACCGAAATTTAATGGCACAATATTGGGAAGAGTCGTAAGGATCACTAGTCAGCCAAGCATTTTCATGACTTGTATTTAGTGCTTGCCTTCCTTTGAAAGAATTACTGTTATTAGGCTGAACTCACATTGTCAATGGTTGAATATATTTCAGCAGCTGAAAGAACAGATTCTCTTTGGTTTAGCATTGTATAATTTAGCATAAACCATCCTGAGTAGTCTTTTGTAAACCTCAGCTGGTCTTTGGTTTGAATATTTGTTGAAAATGTATGAGCTCAAATAAAGTTAGACAAAAGAATATAATCTGCATTCCTTCCGAGTTTGATTCTGCTTTTGCACATCGACCATTCATCCATATAGAAAACTTGGTTCTGGGGCACCCATCTAGCTCATGAAACCCCACAGTACAGGGGGAAAAGCCAATGGGGAGAAGCAGCGTACCGATACACCAAATTGTCATCAACTGGTACATCTGGGCAGAAACAGAGCAATTATAATTTTCCGAATCACCAAATTGTACTGAGCCCTTTTTGTGTTCCTGACTCAAGGCACGACTATTAGGTATACTGCGTTTATAAGGGATTTTATGGTAATAAAAAAAAAGTAGTAAACAATATTTAGCTGCGCTCCAGTCAGGTCATATAGTTATAGCTAGGCTGACAATGTGCGGAGATTAGCCTACGATGTGCTGCCGATGTCGAGACCCATTCCGTAGGAGGACAGCAATGTGTGAAGCCAAGTGACGCCACCACCAGCCAGGGTGTACTTGTCACACACACAGATCAGCTTGTGGGGGTCATGGTCAGTCAGGTGGTGCGCTTCTCTAAAAGTTGATCTGCAGTTCAGAAACAGGTCTTCTTAAAGGAAATGAATTAGAATTGGGTCTTTGCTTCTAAAGTGTCAAGTGATTAAGACATCTGGTCCTGTTGTTTTTAATCTGGCTATTTACCCACGAGGATCATCTTCTATAGTACGTCGGGATGCTAGCAACCAATACAGTAAAAGCTGCAATAAGAAACCACTGCGTGTTTTAGAAAGACTGCATATTCTTGACAGGGCTTGCATTTCAAATACGTACAAATGTATTGAACTTCTCGGCAGAGACGGGCCTGTGTTAATAGACTCCTTTCTCATGGCCAATGGGGTTAGCCCATCAAAACCTAATCTACTCTTGTCATCAGTGATCCTAGCCAGGTCACGCCACAGTCGAAGGTGAGTTGGTGGAATGAAGCAGAGGGGGATTTGAGGCTTGCATATTGCATATTATGATGGCTGGATAAATATCTCAAGACCCATTGACCTGGAGGTGAATGAACTGCCACTTGTCACATGTCTTTCCCATGAAGAAGACCGCAAGTGTCTTAAGCGTCACAGACCCCTAGAGTATTTTAATAGCAAGAATTTATCACCAAATATTCATAACCTAATTCGGTTTCCATACCATAATTTTGCCATTACTCTGCTAATACAAGACCTAGCACCTTCAGGAGAACGTTAATTATTATTATGACTACACCTAGTCAAACGTGAACCAACAAAAGGACCTGCAGGCTAATGACCAAAAACTTGTCCGTAAAGCACCTCCATAGGCAGCACTGACCGCCGGCCAAGCGTAACGACGCATTCAGCTAAACACAATAAGCTAAAGCCAGCATTACCATTCATTCTAAGTTTTGCTTTCAACATGAATACACCTGTTCCTACAGTGTGGCAGCTAAAAGAGCTTATCTCGTGCTGGATATTTCTTCCTCACTTGGATGTTCTTTACACTTTGCTTGGTATGCCTGGGATTTTAGTTGGGAAGTATAACCCTCCTCCCTTCCCAATGTTTGAGAGCGATTTTGACAATGAATTTTAGGATATTTTTGTCAATACTGGTGACCCTTTCCAACATTGTACTTGCACAGGGTTAGCTATGCTATTCCCATTTTCTATCCTAATTCACTGCTTCCAGTGTCTACACCCTGTCATGACATTATGTTCCTGTCATGTGTGTTTAGATGGCCGTCCCTTTTCTATATATATTGGCCATCAGGGTTGATTATCTGGAATTTCCTACCCCAGTCCCTACCCCACCCAATAGCCTTTTCAGACTCAGGCTTAACTAGGCTGGCGTTTCATTTAGGCTCACTTAGCAAAGCACACCAATGCCTTGCTAAGTGGACTTTCACCTATTTGGATCACAAAGCCTCCATCCCTGAATCTTCTACTTTCTGACACTCTGGCCATTTCATTTAATGTTTTTATTGTTATGGCAATTGTGCAGGATCCGCCCTCTACCCAGGAGGGGCCCGGATCTCTGCCTTCTGACTTGACAACCCTCGATCACCAGGCCCTTGTGCTGGACCCCCTACCTACTATAGACACCATTTTTCCAGGTGTGCTTCACCAGGAAGGGGAGTCTTCAGCATAGGGTTCTAGGAATGCAGCTCCAGTCACTTTGGCGGTCTATTCTCGACCTGCCGTGACTGTTCATGCTGTTAGCGATTGGGTCGTGACAGGTCAGATTTGGTCTGTGAGCACATTCCCTTCACTTTTGTATACTTACCCGGCCCCTCGAGTGTCGCTCTGACCCGCCGTGTCTGCTTTACAGCAGGCCGGTTGCAGGCTTCCACAGCCCTTACAAAGGGCACCCTTCTCGTGGAGCAACTCTGGGTTGTACCCCTCCACTTTCTCGATGCCTCAGGTGGGTTTGCCTTTGGTGTCAGATGGGTGTGGGGCTATGAACCCACTGCTGTCTGCTGGGTCAACGCCTGCCGATAGTTCATTTGCCTGGTTCGCATCCTCAGAATGTGACAGCAATGGTCTCTGCTCTGCCCTCGGCTGAGGCTGAGGACTTGGTGCCTTAATCTCCTATTTCTGCTGATGGTGTTGAGTAGGACATGAACGTTTCAAGCTCGTCTCTTGGAGATAATTTTTCTCAGGATGTAGTGGGTCAGTTCGCTTTGCCCTCTGTTTCACAGAACTGCCACGCTGATCTCCAGTTGTATGAGTATATATTAAAGCTCATCCTGGATGATCTCGGCAAGTCTGACCTCCTAGTTCGGGATACACCAAACCAAATCCCATTCTTTTTGGGAGGTTGAAGCAGGGACTCCTACTCAGTCGGGGGGTGGGGCCCTTGCACTTGACAGTGAGATGCAAAGTGAATTGACCACTGCCTTTTCGGAGCCTTTTTCCTCAGCCAAAGTTATCAGCTCTTCGTCACCATATAAGGTGCCAGCTGATCTTTACACGGCCCTGTTTAAGGCTCCCAAGGTAGAGGAGGAAATGGTTAAGGCTCCAGGTAATGTCCGTCCTTTATCCATTAACTCTCAACTATGAAAGGCAGTGGAAACAGTCTACAAGCCTTCAATGGCGACCTGGCATCTTGGATTGCACGCCATCTTGCTGTCTAAATACATACATAGCAAGTGTGGTCAGTACCCTGTCCTGGAAGCTGTTTGTAAAAAGCTTCACGGTGCGATTGAGAGTCTCATCAGACCTCAGCTCGTGGTGTGTTGGTGGCCATTGCGGCTCAACACTGTTCGGTTGTCAATGCATCAGCTTTTCGGGATTGCAGCGGCCTTTGGTCCTCGCTCCTGCCTACCCCCTTCGTTGGTTTCTCTTTGTTTGGTGGACAGTTCATGTCCTCTGTAGAGGCAGCCATGCCTAGCAAGGAGCAGTTGAGCCAGGCCAGACACCTCGCGCTGGACGGCTCAAGAGCTGCTCAAGGGGTTCAGGCCCGTAAAGTAGTGCAGCAATCTCAGAAAAGTTGAGCCCCTCCCCCTCCTCCTCCGCCTCCAGCTGCTTTGGCGGCTCCTTCAGCCGAGGGTGGTTCTGGTGCCAAATGGCGCTGGGGTATACAGAGGGGGCGGTTTAGCAGGTCTGCCGGGACCCAGGCTCAGCCTCAGGACCCAGGCTCAGTCAGGTGCCAGGGGACAGGGGGTTTCTAGCCTGAGGCTTCTCTCCAACTGCCATTGAGGGTTTGTCCCCATGACCTCCTCCTATCCCACCCACTTTCGAGGGGTGGGATGGGGTGGGGTTGATAGAACAGCTTATCAGGACCTGCCAGGGTTAGTATGGGATCAATCCTTTGGTATGGCGATGATAGGCAACTCTTCCCTGTGCGCGGCAGGCTCTCTCTTTTTCTGCTGGCTTGGCAAAAGCTAACCTCGGACCAGTTTATCCTGGAGGTGGTTTGGCAGGGTTATTCACTCCTGTGTCTGCACTGTGTTTTCCACGTTGGTCCCTCCTCCCAGGTAACGTCTGTGTGGCGGATGGTTGCTACTGCGCGTGGCAGGGGGGGGGGGGGGGGGGTCAGTGTTGGTCCACTCTCCTGACTGGCCGGCCTGGGCTTTGCCCTTGGCGTTTTGTTCCCAGCCCGCTTTGGTCTAGTTTTGCTAGGTCCAGTTCCACATTTCTTTCTGTGCTGAATATGGGAATGACTCTTGCCGTTTGCAGGGTCCCAGGGGCGTCAGTTGAGCAGGAGCGGCACACTTTCTGCTGTGCCTTCTTTCCCCTGGACTCTGTTTTTCTCCCAAGTGAGGAAGCAGCTGCCTCAAGAGTGGATGGAAGCCCCCTATCCCGCAAGTATTAGTACTGCTTGGGATTCGGCAGAATTATGGTTTCAAACTGAATTAGGTAATGAATTTGATAAATTTGCATGAATTTATATATTCTTACTGAGGTTCCAAACCATAATGAACTCTTGGCTAGTTGGCCTCCCCCCCCCCCCCTCCATGGTTTTCAACCTCGGGATAG
>JAAUYG010039785.1_pt1 | contig 21197 bp, 9 predicted proteins | sample 7278091 | NCBI WGS metagenome assembly JAAUYG01 (sample SAMN14350201, study PRJNA611818) | marine sediment metagenome | isolation source: surface marine sediment (0.6m) | place: French Polynesia: Moorea | collected 2018-08
TCTTGTAAATGAGCCGAGTTAGGCCGTATGTTACTATTAACCTGGGAAATTTAGTTCTGGGGGACTTTGTCCCCAGCCTATTAACTGATGCCACCAGGAGATTAATAACATATCCTAAAACTTTTACCAGGAGATTAATAACATATCCTAAAACTTATGGCTATTATAATGTTACAAGTACATGTATCCTGATGCTCAACAACGGGATGCCTCCTCGCGTTGCAGGCAACCGACTGTCTAGTTTCCAGATGTGTTTTCCAACATGAAAATGTTTAGAAATATTTTATGTGTTTGTATAGATAGGTAGTACCCCAATACATTATTTTCATTGGTAATGCACTTGAAATGGAGATTTTTATTTTAATAATCCATATAAGGGTTACTTTAGTGGCTTGTTGTAATACTGGTTGTTTGCCATATTATAGCCACCCAGGAGCGTGCTCAGGCCTACCGCGATGACGAGGTCCAAAGAGCTACCACTGAGATCAACCTTCAACATACCCAGTTCAAACGGGTGCAACCAGAGCGTGTTCTCAATCTGTGGGAACCCACGGCCCATGTGGACCATGCTGTGCACATTGCCCGTGCCAGGGCAATGCTGCAGATACCAGACGACTTCGCTCGCCCGGAACAGAGGTTCGTAGTGGAGAAAACCCCACAGGGTCGCAGGGAACCACCGACGTTCACACAGCCACTGGCTAACATCAATACCAATGAAGGAAAAACTGTCAGGTGGGAATTTTTCAGCAATTCTTGGTCATTATTCGATCATCTTCTCATTACTCATGGCTGTTATCTTTCTGCTTTGAGGTTGTGAAGCATTGAGTTATTTACGGTCTTCTAATATATGCAGATAATACTGGTACAATGATTCATTTTATGTAATATGTTACAAATATCTACCGATTGGGTTTACTAACTTACAGCTTTGTATTTCCATTTTTCACATTTTCGTTAAAATGTTGAATAACTCAAATTGCATATAAACTAACAAGAAGATTGTGTATTTGTACACACTCTTCACATTTAAAACAGGAAACCTTAAGTTCACAATCTTAAGCAGGAAAGAAAAAACAAACAATGGATGCGAAGTTGACTGCTGCCACAGTCCCAGTATAATCCCATGTTCTCCATACTTTAACCTGCCACCAGGATGGAGGTCCAGTACACTGGCTACCCCACCCCAGACATTCAGTGGTTCAGGGAAGGGGTGGAGATCCAGCCATCCCGAGATTTCCAAATCCAGACCGTCAACCAGAAATCCACCCTGACCATCCCTGAAGTCTTCCTGGAAGATGCCGGCATTTTCACCGTCCGGGCCTTCAACCAGTTCGGCATGGCGGAGTGTCGTTCCGTGCTCAGTGTGTCCGAGGATACCGGCCGCACTCGGGAATCCCCACCGGAGTTCCGCGTGCAGATGCATGACATCACCATCAAGGTCAACGAGCCTGCGACCTTTGACTGCCAAGTCACGGGATACCCCAAACCAGATGTGTACTGGGTCAAGGTGAGTCCACACTTCAAGGGTTGGAATTCTGAAAGATAAATCTGGATATTCATTGCTGATATAGGAATATTTGAATATGCAGTGGCTGATAGATATATATTATTATCAAGTGTGTTATTATCAATGCAGTGAATAGTACAATTCTCAGACATACTGCTGGGATTTAGCATCCAATCCTGGTTAGACTTTTGTAAATGTGGCAGATACTACATGGTGGACTATGAGACAAAATTAAACTTCATGTTAAATTTCATTGTATAATAAATACGTGGCTTTGAAGATGTAAATGCATCCTGAAATACATGTATCCTCTATCATGGACTAAAGTTAACTTCATTATCATTGTGTGTTGTTTTTTCCTATTCTACAGGATGGCCAGCGCCTGACTGACAACAAACGCTGGAAATTCATCATCGAGGAAGATCACTTCACACTGCTCATATACGAGGTTCGCTTTGAGGACCGTGGCACATACGAGTGTCATGTCTTCAACAAGATGGGCAAGGCAACATGCACCGCCAAGCTCAATGTACAAGGTAGGTCTTGCTTCCAAGGCATGCGTGTGTACTGCAAAAGTATGTTTATAATTTATTATAGGATATACATGGTGACATTACATTGCAATTATTTGTAGCCAACAAGAGCGACCAACCATCTTAATGCATGGACAATGTTGGACATGTGGGTTTTGCATTAATGCATTCATATGCATGAAGAGAAATGCTTCTAGGGGAGATAAATTGTATTTTTGAAACACAATTTTTGTTCAACAGAATACAAAAGTAATCGTCCAATTAATTATAAATTAAAAAATGTTCAGAATAGAATTTGAAATCTTTATAGTAATCTTAGGTCAATATGTTATGTATACATCAATTTACATGTCCATATAAATTATTTTTCCAACAGGAGAGGCTGTTCCAGTGAAGCAACAGCCAACTGCTGCTCAGCCAATCAGCCAAAAGGCGCCTCAATTGATTGAGCCAATGAGAGATCGCCACATCAAAGAGGGGGAATCGGTCACATTCTCCTGCAAAGTTGTGGCTCAACCAGGTACGGCATACAATTTATCACCAGATAGGTGGCAATTTAATATTAAAAGAAAAAACATTTGGTGATAGATTAAGAAAAAATTATAAATATTTCTCCTTCAACATAGTTTTATTATTATGCTTTTGTTGTTTTTATCTTATTTATGCATCTAAGACAGGATGTAAAGTTGTTTTGTACAGGTGAAATTATCAGTGCCTTAGACACGTCATAAACTTTTGATTTCTGTTAGGAACCTTTAGTTTGTATAATTGTCTTGTGGATTAATATGCGTCATTAATTGGTCAATTGAATTGAAATTTACCCTGTGATGTTTCAGACCCAGTGATCCAGTGGTATTACAACAACCAGCTGATCAAGCCATCCAAGTATTTCCAGATGCACTCTAGCAATGGCATACACTCTTTGAACATTGCCGGGGCTTTCCCAGAAGACGAGGGAGTATACAAATGTACTGCTAGGAATCAGGCCGGAGAGGTGACATGTATCGCGCACCTCAAAGTCACACGTAAGTCTTATCATATTAACAAGTGTTAGTATGAAAATATAAATACATTGGAACCCTAGAATTAAAAGCAACTTTTGAGGCCAAACTGATCTTAGTTCTGAGGTAGTTCTTTAATTCACAAAAAAAAAATGCACTGGTTTGGAAGGTTTAGTTGACCAATAACTGGTCTAATGCCGGATTCGACTATGTACCAGCACCATAAGTGTTGTGATGAAGATTGATTGTTGTCCTACTTGTTGTGCTGTTAAACTTCTATTTTAGACCAACTTAGAATTAAACCATCTGAGTGTTAAGACGCATTTTTAGCAATATACAAACTGTATTCTTAGCGCTTTGACGTCTGAGAAAATTTTAAAAAACCCAGTGTCAGTACAACTTTATTCTACTTTCAGACAGGAATGGTAATTGTGAGGTGTCACTGTAATTCATATATATCTCAGTAGTCTTTCTCCAAAAGTTTATTTGAAATGGAAATGCTTGTCTTAGACTAGTTAATATTAATTTAGCTTATTACTGATTTAGTGACACCCTGCTGGAATAATTACAGAAGCAGCTGTGAGGACTTCATTGGTTAAAAACTAAACCGAAGATGAGCTACATGTGCTGTATGTTAACCTGTTCAAAGAAGTGAGCTTTAATAATACAAAATTGATCACCTAAATCAGAAAAATAAAATATGCCTGTGTGAATGTGCTTACCATTGACTAGGATACTTTGTGATTGATTTTCCTCAATGACAATATAGAAACACATGCACAATATTTTCATAGTATCTCTTGTATGTTTAGCAACACATGCAGAGCCAGAACCACAGAAGGCCATGGAACCACCAAGGTTTGTACAGCCCGTCAACGCACTGCAGGTCGTCGAGGGCAGCCAGGCTGTCTTCGAAACCACCGTTGCTGGGCAGCCGCTGCCTGAGGTCGCGTGGTTCCGTGAAGGACACCAGATACAACACAGTGATGAATTCCAGGTCCTGAGAGACGGCAACAAATGTCTTCTGGTCATCAAGGAAGTGTTTCCGGAAGATTCCGGAGTGTTCACCTGCAGGATTTCCAATCCCGGAGGTGTGGCCGAATGCTCAGCTGAACTGTTTGTGGAAGGTGAGTTTGTGTTGAGACAAATGCATGTTGTCCTGGTTGTTACTTATCTTGTCAGAATGGAATTTGTTTCGTTGCTATCTAATATGTCAACAATCACATTATAAAAAAAGATAATGTGACTTGTTGACTTCTTTTTTTTTGAACGTCTTCAGAAGATGTTACGGTATAACTGAAATATTTAAAACTTTGGATTTTATGTTGGATCTAACTTGCCTGAAGTGTTTTTGCCCACACTGATGATTCAGAACATTACACAGACACACAAACCCTCAAAAAACATTTTATTAAACACACTAGTATTAGCATACAACTACAAAGAACAATTTAACTCCACACATCTTAGTCATTTCTCACACAAAAAATTCAAAGTGTTACCACACAAAATATTTCCTTCTGCAGCATGCTTAACAGACTGATGCCTGAAGTTCATTGAACTCTATACCCTTTGCCCTTTATCCTTCTCTCTGTGTGAATGGTGTGTGCATGATGCCAGAACTGTAAACTTTGAGCTGTTCAATTTCAGTGATAAGTGACTTGTCCACCAACAGATGTCTTTCCCCCAGGTTTTACCTTTCTCTGTCTTGCATGTCATAATGACCTGTTCCAATTCTAACACTGTTTTGCTGTGTTCATGCATTCGCTGGTCATCAGTTGCCAGTGTTGAGTTGTTGTGCCTGAGTTGATGTTCTGAGTATAGCTATGCTAGAATGGAATGACCAGCTCGTTTGCCACTGACATGTGCGTGGAGTGCAGACCCTGTTACGCTGCCACTGGCATGCTGCGTGACAGACATGTGTGAAGTGTCGTTGCAGCTTAACTCATCTCCTGTGTTAAGGTAAAGCAAAGTATCCTGTTGCACTTTTAAGCTGCAGTGATTATGTGATCAGCATCTCTCAGTATTTATCAAAATAGCAGTTGCAGGGTATTGTTCTGATACACTGACCAAGCATATTATAGTCTTATGGACTGTGTATGAAACATAATACCTCTGTATGCTTCCATAGAATGCTAAAATATGTTAAATATGTTCTTATGTCAGAAATATAGTACTAGTAAATTTGAAACAAAAATTGGCATCAGGAAAATCTTTTGTTTATGGAAATTTTGTGCTAAGTCTGTATCCATCAGTTAAATTTCTTCTATGACACGCCACTTAAAAGGTTTAAGACATTCAGTATTTAAAAAAAAAAATTCTGCCCTGTTTTCCATAAATGTTCTATGTTGCTCAGTATTCGGTGGAGGAGTTCCGTTTGATGATATATCAGGGCCTTAGAATAACTAACTTATCCCACTACTCCACATTCCAGATGCCACCCGTGTCTCCCAGACTCAAGTTCAGCTCCAACAGGGAGCTAAAGCTGCTCCTGCTCCTGCTGCTGAAATGAGGGTGAAACAGGCTCCCAACCAGGCTCCACAAATCATCAAGGCACCGTCACCACAAAGAGAGACACCTGCTGGCACTACCACTAAGTACGTCCATGTAAAAGGCTGCTTAGGTCTAGGTGCTTAGGTCTAGGATCTCGACACAGAAACCAGGCTTATCCTTAATAAAGCATTAAAGGAAAATTAAACCATTGTTGAAGAGGATAAATAAACAGTATCACAATTAGAGTTATAGAGAGTTTCTATTTTTAATTCCTCTTGAATAGCAAGCTATGACCTTTGCCTTCTAGGTTTGTGGTGGAGCTGCAGGCTAATCCTCCCCCCAAGGTGGCATGGTTTAACAAAGGCCAGCAGATCAAGCCAACAGAGAGACACAAACTGCTCTTTGAACAGAACATCATCACTCTCATCATCTTCAACGTCCAGCCACAGGATGCTGGAGAGTACCTGATGAAGGCTCGCAACGAGATGGGAGAGGTCACCTGCAAGACGGTCCTCAATGTCAAACGTAGGTTACACAGGCAGTGGTGGAAGGGAGAGATTAGGACTGGGGGGTAAAGGGCTGTTGCTGTGGGCAGTAGTTGTACAGGGTCTATGATCAATAAATTATCATAACTATAAAAATTACTATGGCTGCTGCTGCCATTAGTACTACTACTACTACTATTGCTGCTGCTGCTGCTGCTGCTACAGCAGTGCTATTACTATAGTTGTGGCTGGACAACTACTACTATGTCTTCTATGTACTTGTAGTTTAACTGTTCCTATTGCTGCAATTGGTCAAATCCTGCTTTTTCCTTTGCAATATATGCTAAAATTTGTATTTCAACTGTCTCCATTCCTGTCTGTAGCGACAGAGAAGGTGGTTCAGCTGCCCACACAGCCAGCCAAGGTCACAGTGACTGCCAAGGCCAAGGAGATTGTGCCAACCTTCACTGCTCCCCTTCAGCCTGAAGTCAGGGCTAAGGAAAACAGTGTAGCCAGGTAGGGGACTCCACAGGATATACATGCATACACTACCTGCAGTATTAAAATATAGTCATATAATTTAATCACACTTTAAAGACCTGTTTTGTATTTTGAATTTGCTTCGCATGTAAATTTTGCCCCAGTGGTTTGTGAAATGGGGAACATGTGTGTACTTGGGTCTTCACATGTGTTCATATATAGTGAACGGCTTCATAAATATCTTTCAGATACTGTTGAGATAAATAGAAGATAACATTTTAATCGCCTGTGACCTGACACAGGGGTCCTTGCAATTCAAGACATCTCTATTTAAGAAATCCTTCCTTTTTAAGACCTGTCATCAGTGACATAACTTATAGTTTTAATATAAATATTTCTAAATTTTAAGACCACCTTCAGTTTAAGACACATGTTTTTTTTCTTCCTCAGTCATTAGCCTTAAATATTACTTACAGGTAATATGAAAAATAAGTACAAATAGTTTAAAATAAATTAATAAATTATTATAAATTAATTTAAATACATTTAGAATATGTTTAAATATGAAACACTGTATTGGGACTCAGGAGAGGTAGGAATTTGTGAATAGTGTTATTTGTAGTTCAATGAAAGTTTGGCGTACAAAGGCAACACTGCAATATTATATAGAATTTTGCTGCAGTGTCACCGCACTCTGTTCTGCAGATTGGAGTGTCAAGTACAGGCGTACCCGAAGGCAGACATATCGTGGCATGTGAACGGTGTGAAGATTGAGCCAGGACCACGTTACATGATGGGACTGGAGGGCCAGAAATCCTTCCTGGAGATCCAGAACGTGAAGAGGGAGGACACGGGGGTGTACACATGCCGTGCTGTGTCCGAACTCGGCGAGGCTGTCACCAGCACCACTCTATATGTCATAGGTCAGTTGACATCTGGGTTGTAGGCTCGTAAAATTATACTGTGGCCCTTCAGATGTAGGACCAGCCATGGTTATATAGACCATAATGCTCATAATCCTGAGGTTCTGACCCAAAGCTTGGGTGTGTTAACTTTTGGTCATCCAATACGTGGTCTTGCTTCTGGGGTAGTCTTATTTCCATGGTGCGCTTCAGTTAAGACCGCATTCTACTGTTATGTCATAATCATAATGATAGTTGAGCATAATAATAACACAGGGTGTAGTTTTATAGCAATAAGACTAATTATTTTTTACTACTAAAGTTCCTATTGAAAAAGATGTGAGCTATCAAGCCAGAAAAAGGTGGACAAGAAATATTAAAATATTTAGAACTGACTTACTAGCTAGGACATCAGTTAGGTTGTGTTGACCAGGTCGTGCAGGTCATCCAAGGTTGGAATTTACTGTAACTACAGCTAATTGCACCAAAAATTTATCTTTAAGTAACTGAACTACTAATTTCCTCAGAAAAAAATATAATACATGTATCAGAAAGAATTCAGGAAATAAGCATGCATACGTAATGTGCGTCAATGTATGTTGCAGTGCCTGAGCCAATGCCTCAGCCACCCAAGTTCACCAAGCAGCTACAGAATGTGGAGGCTCCAGATGGAAAGGAGGTGACACTGAGCTGTATGGTGACAGGGACACCACCACCAGAAATCTCCTGGTTCCACAACCACAAATGTATTGATCGATCTGAGGACTTTGTCATCAACTATGACCGTGAGACTGGAAAGATAGACCTGGTGATTGTCGACTGCCTGCCTGATGACCAGGGCATCTTCAAATGCATCGCTCGCAATCCAGCAGGTCAGGCTGTCACAGAATGCAACCTGACGGTTACTGTACCGCCATCGACAGCTCCACCACCACAGGAGACCATCAAACCAACGGAAGCTCCTACCATAAAGAAAGAGCCAAAACTACCGAAAGAGCAAGAGCCACCAGAACCGCAAGTGGAACGTAAGGCCTCGGTCGAGGTTGTCGAAAGGAGATTCTCGCAGGATGATGAGGTCAAGGTCGTGAAGAAGATCGTAAAGAAAGTTAGCGGGCAGCCTCCGCGTTTCACACAACCCATCCAACCCTGTGTGGTAAAAACGGGGGAAACATGCACATTCAATGCCATAGTAACTGGAGCACCTGTTCCAGAGATCTCATGGCTCAAGGACAAGCAAGACTTGCAGCTGACCGAGCGCCATGTGCCGAAGTTCGATGCAGAAAGCGGCACTTGTACGCTGACGATATCCAATGCCAATCCGGATGATATCGGGGTCTACTCCTGCCGGGCCCAGAACCCAGCTGGAAGGGCAACCTGTACAGCAAACATAGTCGTTGTCCGTAAGTTACACTTTTATTTCGAACATTCACTTCAGAGAAATTGTGTCGTAATGTTTTCCATGTATTTAGTTTTATTATTATCACAGAGTGACACAAAAGTAAAAGAAACTGGCGCCAAATTTGATCATTTGGCAAATTATTACAGCCTCTAATATTGAAATTTTGGATATTTAACAGAGGTACAGGAAACTGTATTTCATATTACTGAGTTAATTTGCTTTGCCATTTCCCTTGTTCAACAGACCCTGTTTATTGATACAGATACTAGAACTTGTACTGAAATGATACATTCAGATATAATGGCCATCATTTCTCTTTGTAGCAAGTGGTTACTGAATCCACTAACACTTCTGTAGGATTCTATTATATATCTTTTTTTTTTCTTTATGCATCTTGAATTTTGTACATTTTATTGCCAATCAAATATTGCCTAAATGTTGAAGTTGTTATATTTTGGCAGATATTATTTTATTTAATTATTATGCAAGTTCAGTTCGATTCCATTTTAGGGTATATATTGCTTATGATATTTCATGTATGATTAATGTTTTGTTTGTCTTGTGTTTATGTTGTAGATGTCACCCTCTGTGTCTGTTATGTTGAATGATTGGTGTCTGTGTCTGTTCATGTCTTATTAGATCACTGTAGATGTAGAACCTTCTGGTTAGGTTATAAATCTGTGGAAGCTGCTTTAAAAGTATTTTACTGTATATGTTCTTTTAGAGGCACAGTATCTAATAGGCGCACAAGCCCCTCCAGCAACAAAAATACCACATCTGTTAAAGGACAAATTCACACCAGATGCCTGATAAAACATCAACAGATTGTGAAGAAACAGTAAAATTCGAGTAATATTCCAGTCTGTTTGGCTTCCGCATATGTGCAAATCGCCACTTCCTTGTAAACAAAGGTCCATGTGGTTGTTGTTACCGTATATATGCAACTGCTGTAGGTACCAGACAACAGGCTTTATTATTGAAATTTTTGCACATGCACCCAAGCCCTTGCACTGATGCCCTGTGCTTCTATAGGGATAATCCAGATAAATACAGTAGTGTAACGTTTAGTCTAGAATCTGGAGAAATTCTCAGCAGTTGGAGGAAAAGCAAGTTCCATGACCTGGAAATATAGTAGTTCCTAAATTCTGGAGAAATTATCAGGTGCTAGAATAAATTTCATGAGCTACACATAGAATATATATTATCCCTAAATTGTGGGAAAATTCTCGGTGTAGTTTGAGAAAAGTATGATTGCTTCTTGAAACCCAGATATGCTGATTCCTAAATTCTCTAGAAATTCTTGCTAGTGACATAAAAAAATGCACTCATGAGCTAGACAAACACTAATTCCTAAATTCAACTGCCTCTTTTTGTATGCTCTTCAGTACACACATGTACATGACAGAAATATCTGTAGTGGATTTAAATTCACATTATGTAATGAACATGGTTAAGCAGCCATTATACTTAACCAAGGGTTTTGGCAGTTTCAGTACAAAATAACACAGTAGGAAAGATTCGGCTTCTTGGGAAGCACCTGGTTTTACTCATTCATGGTGCATGGGGAAGGTGGATTGTTTGCAGTAAAGGAATTTGCTTTGGTGGATAAATTTTGTCACCACTAGATGCTTGAGACGAGTGAGTGATCAAATTTATCTTGGAAGTGAATCTTGCTCAGGTTTGGACACATTTTCTTTACAATGGCGAGGAGCAATACGCATGGCACAGTTGATGATGCACTCCGATGTGGATTGTTTCCTAGGTCATATACAAGGCGGATACACTGCATCACAGTGTTGGTAATAACATTACTTTTGCAGTTATTTCACCTCTCTTTGCCTTTTATGTGATTTGCCCTCCTTGGGGGTTTGGAGCGTAAGAGAAAGAACATTGTTGAAGGCTGAGGATTATTTTGAGCATCACTTTTGAATCTTGCCTTGACCTACCAATCAGTGGAAAAGGCCACATCTTGATGTCGATTGCGGTGACTGTAAGCTCGCAGCATGTTTGATCCACTTGATGTGGCTATGCTAGATGGTCACATTGATCATGCGTTGATTTGAGGAAATGGTCTATTTGATGTGACATGATGTGGTTGCAGCACTTCCGCATGGGTCAATGACAATGGAACCATGCATAGTGGATTGTTATTCCATTCACAGCACTTTTTGCTCACCTTTGAGTAACCATTGAGGTTACATTCATTACATTCAGCCTTGGTTTGCTAGGCTCTCTGAATCTGTAGATATAGCTCTTTCTTTGGTTCTAACTCACATTAGAGGAAGGATAACCGCATGTTGACCATCTCTGGTAACCATTCGTCTCTCAACTCACTGGAATGGATACTGAAAAGCATGGGGACTCGGCTATGTGGTGCACAGCATGTTCCGCTAACCACAATAAAAGAATGATTTCTCATCTGATATATTTTTTTCCCATCCTTCGACAGCGTTAGATGCTAACATGGATGCCGCTGACCTCAAAGAAGCAGGACATGACATGATGGAGCCTCCAATATTTGCTGAAGCATTGAAGCCAATACGTGCCAGTGATGGTGAAGAGGTCATCTTCACTTGTAAGGTACAAGGGAATCCCATGCCAACCGTGGAATGGTTCTATGGTGAACAGAATCTCAGTGGGAGAGAAGAGTATGCTGTGACCTTCGACCCTATGAGTGGCCTTACTGAGCTGCTCATACCCGAATGCTTCCCAGAGGATGCTGGGATTTTCAAATGCGTTGCAGCTAACCCTGTTGGCGAGGCAACATCTGCAGCTGAGCTAGTGGTATCTGTGCCATCACTGGAGGCTGTGATGGAGGTTGAAGTCACAGCAGAAGAGGACGTGCAGCCGATGGAGGTAAAGGAAAGTGAGACTGTACCACAGCCAGATACCAGGGAGAGACCACCTCCACCAGATGATGACTCTCTCGATGAGGATACTTCACCACCAGAATCCTACACTATGGTTGCGGAAACTGAAGAAGCACCAGCAGAATCCGAGGATGCTGCTGTAACAGAAGATGTCATCGAACCCACAAAGCAGGACAGGCCTCCAGTTGCTACTGAAGAGGAAGATACAGTCCCCGTAGAAATATCATCTGAGATAGTTCTGCCACCTGACGATGACAAAGAACCTAGTCCAGAGGATCTGCCTGAAGTGACTGTTATGGAAACCACAGAGGAAATGGAGACAGAAGAAGCCGAGATCACAGAAGAGATAATCCAGATTGTACCCGCTGGGGACCAACCAGAAGAAACTGTTCCACAGCCAGAAGAACCCAAAGCAGAAGTGACATCTGAAGCTCCAGAAGAAGTCCAAGCAGAGGTGGTATTTACAGCAACTTTGCCCCAGGAACAAATGGAAATCTCTGAGAAAGAAACCCGAACCAATACAGAAACAGTGGAGACCAAACAGAAGGTAGTGACCACAAAAACAGAAGAAGAAGGGGTTCCTGCTCAGTTCTCCCAGCCCATAAAGCCACAAGTCGTTCATGAAACTGAAGTGGCCACATTTACTGCCACTGTAATTGGAACTCCAAGGCCAGAGATAACATGGTATAAGGATCATGTGCTGCTTGAACTGGGTGGAAGATTCAAGATGCTGCAACCTCAGGACAGCAGTGAGGTGTCACTGGTAATAGAGAATGCTTGCAATGAGGACTTCGGGAACTATACATGTGAGGCTAAGAATCCTGGTGGGCGGGCACGCTGTACGGCTAACCTTGTAGTTGTTCGTAAGTATGGGGATTCTCAGCATTCAAAAATTATGGACTTAATTGGTTAACAGGATGAGTCTGTATTTCACTTCTTTGGTTACTAAATGTAAAGAGTTTGATGTAATAGCCAGATTGATCAATATATAAAGTTTTCAACCATTAGGTTGGTAAGACTTTGTAAGGGTAATTGGACACCTGTTGCGTTTAAAGAAATTGTTACATCCATGTGTTAGACATTTACTGGTAGCTGAAAATCTTTACCTCTCATCTATGCCACAGTGGCCCCTCCTGGATCCAGGCTCCAGTCTGAGCCTTTTGTGTCTTCGGTTGAGAGATTTACCCTTCAGTTGGTATTTGCTTGTCTCCGTCTTTTATATAAACTGGACATATATCCATGGATCTTATATCCCAGTTTTTCCTAAGCGACTGTTTTGGGAATTACACATCCATGGATGATCTATCTCTAGGAATTCCACCTGAGGATTTGCATTTGTGTCACTTCTGTTGTTCTTGTGGTACCTCTGTTTAAATTGCTTCAATCTTGCTGTTCCATCAGTTCTTATAATCATCTTTGTGTTTCTCAACTGTGTAGCCAGTAAGCTTATTTTGTGTGGGAAAGTATCTTGGAGCACAGCAAGATCTCTATTCCTTAACGATTTCTAAGTGCATAGTCTACTCAGATTAATGAAAAAAAAAGCTGATTAATTTAAGACTTAAAATTATGGGTTTAAATTTTTTAAAAGGTGGCAGGCTTTTTGAATAATTATAATTTAAAGTTACTAGACCAAATGGCTAAAATTGGTGATAAAAGTTTTTAGTGATTTATGGAATTATGATAACACAATATTGTTAGGTGAATAGATTCTCTTTTTTTCTGTTCTTGTTTCATTACTTGCACAGTTTTATGTTTTGCATGAATCTCTTACGTATTACATACCGTATATTTATACAGTTCATAATGGGACACCATTTGCTCCACCTGCAATGCATGAAACAATATTTAGATATTTTATAGGTGGATTTAGGAGTAGATAATTGGTGTTAGGTATTTATTATTTTGCAATCAACAATGGCTGAGTAGGACAAGCCAGGCTAACAAGGATGTATTGGATGTGTGTATCCAGGAATGGCCTGCTTTTTGGCATGGGTCATCTGAGATTCTGGATCCAGATCTTCTTACTGTCGCCATAGCTACCATAGCTCTCGCAAGTTATCTATCCTGAAGCCTCTTTAACCCAAGCATGGAGGTACACTAACCAAGCCCTCACAAGGGCCATATGCACCTGTAACCTGAATGCTGTTTTGCCTTATCCCCTTCAGCACAAAATGCTAAATCTTCTCGCACTTCACAACCTGAGGGGACCATGCCTCCATTTTTTACATCTGGCCTTCAGCCAATCATAGCTCGGGATGGCGAACAGGTGATCCTGTCGTGCATCGTGGCTGGTCAACCATGGCCTCAAATAGACTGGTACCATGACAATTGCCTTGTGGACAAAAAGTCCGGGATGATGACAATCTTCGACAGCGATATTGGAAAATGCTCGCTTATCATCATGGAATGCTTTCCAGAAGATTCTGGCATCTATGCCTGCAGAGCACATAATGAAGTCGGAGAAGCTTTCACCTCAGCTAGGCTTACCATAATGGAAGACAAGCCTTGGCTTGAAGCTGCCATGCCTGTACAATCACAAGTATACAGTGAGACAATATTCATACATACAGTGCCGCCAGTTAATCAATCAGAGATTGTCTCAAAGGAACTTCAGACTGTCATCACATCCACTGGTGCAGCCCCTGTTGTGAGGCCAGATATCTATAAACAGAGTGTTACCCTCAATATCCAGTTCCCTCAGGAGCAGTATGTTCTGCATGAGCCCCCAGTCGAGGCTGTACTCCATGCCCATGAGTTCACATTTTCAGAGACCGAGTCTGAGTTAGAAGGCTTGGAGTGGAGCGATGGAAATATATCTGATGCTGCACTGTCCAAATTCAAAGAAATAATCATTCGTGAAGCCCGTCCGTTTGATAACTATGAGACTGTGACAGCACTGGATATGCCCACAATCTTCAGTGTCACCCCAAGAACTGTAGCTGAGACTAAGCATCATGTACTTGGAACCCTGAATGTAGAAGAACAAACCAAAGTGCATTCACATGAGCCAGTACGAGATCTAGCCACGGAGAAGTGGCCTGAGCATCACACCAAGCCAGCCGTGTTTCAGATGCCAGTGATGGAAGCCCTTGGTGAGACAATCCTAGAAGAAGTTGAGGAGCTGGAAGAGCTGGACGAACAGATCCTTGAGGCACCTCTGGCTCAGGATAATTTTCTTGCTCAGCCTGGCATGAAGGCGGAGTCGACGGAGAGCATACTATCACTGATGGACCATCGTGACCCAGGACCACAGTACAGGGAGCAGATCATCCAGGAAACCAAACCTTCACCGGTGGTGGTAGAGATTGATTTACCAGACAAGGACACCAGCGATGAAGAGTCAGGCGATGTTGTCAAAGTGTCATCAGTTTCCGAGATGTGCATGGAAGTTGTTGCAGCTGACACCATTATTCAGAACCAGGTTACAGTTCACGTTCCTGTCATTCATGGCCAGATGCAATCTAATGTGAATATGCATGAGACACAAGTAGAAGGGACGCCTGTAGAAACTGCTGTCACGTTCCAGCTCGGTTATATGGATGATAATGAAAAGACATCACTACCAGCTGATATACAAGATGAGTCAGAACCTGTCGAGATAGCTGTTACATTTAGTGTTGCTCATCCCGTTGAAGTTGAAGAAGAACTTCCATCCAGGCAGGATAGCGGGACACTGGTGCTAGAGAGCCAGGGGGAGGAAATGATTGAATGGAAAATGGTCAGCAGAGAGGAGGCTTCCACTTCGGAGGTCTCAGTAACAAAATCTCGACCAGACAGTCTTGTGCCACCACACTTTAATGAACCAATTGCCCCTCAAGTTGTAAGAGAAGGTGGCAGTGCTGTCTTTCGGGCAGTTGTGTCAGGATTTCCCATGCCTTGTGTGATGTGGTATTGGACAGCTCCACATGCACAAACTCAAATTCCAGGACAGACGGAGGATGAAAATATCAACAACAAAGGTGTAGAAATTCAGGAATCAAATTTGATTAAAAAACAATATGATTTGGACAGTGGGGTCATCACCTTGATGTTGCAGGATGTGCTCAGTGCCATGGGCTCCAATGTGTCTTGTGAAGCGGTAAATTCAGTTGGTCGAGCCTGCTGCACTGCCAACTTAGTTGTTGTGCGTGAGTATACTGTAGTTTTAGTTATTTGCGCAATCTGCTTTGCACCATAGCACATAAAATGACTGTGGTGAGCTTTGCACAGCAATAACTTATTATATACCAGTATATGAAGTTTGAGGCTTGTCGGTCATTTCCCCATATGTTGAAGGTGGCCATGTATGTCCTCATGTTCCACTTGTGTATTTTTTTCCTTGCTTTCACATATCTCCTATCTTTTCGTGTACATTTTCATTTCAAACATGTAGGCTCGGCATCTTTTTGTCAAGCTTTTCCACGGCTTCTTTTTGCTCTCCATGGCTTTCCCTCTCACATTGTTTTGTGTGATGTTCAGTTGTCTCAACAGTTGTCTCTTGAACAACACCTCCTTGTTTTGTCAAATGCCACCTGCTATAAAATACGGCTTTTATCCCAAAAACCAGCCTAAGTGAATTCTACCCAATTCCTAATGTTCTAAAGCAGACTCGTTTGTTCATAATTGTGATGTCTTGTACAGCTAACCTTTCCAGTATGCCCTTCCAGATGCAGTTGAGGCTCACTATGTTACTGATTGGTATTGCAATGTGATTGGTTCTATGTTTTAGCACCTGATGCTGAAGTGACAATCACTGAGAAAAGCGTCTCTGTGAAGAAAGAGAAGGTGACCATTGTTGGAGAGCATGAGACACGTAGCGTGGAAAGCTCACCAACCTTCAGCCAGACCTTGAACCCCATCACTGAGGTCAATGAAGGAGACAATGTCAAGTAAGCTTATCAGTACTTGATAAATGTTTTGTTTCTCATTCGCTCAAGGATTATTTTGGAAATTTCAACTCCTACCTACGGTACTTGACTGAAAAAAGAGTACTTGGCATAAAAATTTACAAGTACAACTGAAATTTTACACTAAATTCTGACTACAACCCAACTACAACCTGTAATTCTGACTGCAACCCGACTTGGTTGACTATGAGACATGAAAAATGTATATGAATCCTCAGCAACATGAATTAAACAAGCTACCATATATTTTGCTCCCAGGCTGGAGTGCCAGGTGTTTGGTGAACCAGAACCAGAAGTCAAGTGGTTCCTGAACAACAAGGAGATCATCAGCACAGAGCACATCACCCTCACCTATGAGAAGAACATCACCACACTGACTATCACCAGTGTGGTAGTGGAGGATACTGGAGAATACATCTGTAAGGCTAGAAATCCACTGGGAGAGGGAATCACCAAAACCTTCCTACGTGTTCGACGTAAGTCTGTTGTATTTGACTTTTCTGTTAGGTGTCCTTGCATGGTTAAGCATAGTAATCTTCAACAGGTCTTAGATTGGTATAGAGTGTGATGAAATTGCCATCAGTAACATCAATGATGCAAGTAGATTGGTATGAACAAATGCCTCTATACAGCAAGCCAATTATGGGATTTGCTAGTCAATGCATTTGATGTAGAGTGGAACCTCATTATGAAGTTAATTTTGGGGTCCAGTTTTTCAGTTCACCCTATTAGCAAGCGAAACTGCCCATTTCTGTCCATAAATGGGCAATGGTTTATTTATCAGGTGTAATCTTAATGTTTGGTACTGTCTAAAAATACATGGATATTGTTGTACTGTATTGATTTAATAAGAAGCTGATGTTTTAATTGATCACTTTTCTTCCAGGTCCAGAGCCTGCCCCTGTACAGCCTGTCCAACAGCGAGCTGGACAGGAGACAGTGGTAGATGGTCCCATAGCTCCACAGACACAGCCAGGTGTACAACAACCCCCTCCTGAGGGTCCAGTTGATGTGGCTCCGGCTCCGCTCAGCGAGCCATGTGCTGTCATCTCTGCCTACCCTCCACAGGAGGAGCCACCGAGGTTCAACATGCCGCTGCGCAATCTCTCTGTCATGGATGGAGATCGCGCCATCTTCCGCGTGTTCTTCTCTGGTAACCCGACGCCACACATCACGTGGTATTTCAACAGCCAGCCTATCAAGCCCAGCCAGGACTTCCAGATCAACGTGGACATCCGTCGGCAGGAGAGCACGCTGGTCATTGTTGAGGTCTTCCCCGAGGATGAGGGAGAGTACATGTGCAAAGCTGAAAACCCGTTGGGAACAGCTGTCACACATTGCCATCTGTTTGTGAAAAGTGAGTGGCAATCTGTAACCGTTGAAGAGTTCTTCAACCCTGAATCAGATACATATGATATAGATCACTAATTGATACACAGCATTAATTTTTAAAATAGAAAAACTCTGAAACTTGATCATGCAGTTGTTGAATCCTTTGAAAACAAGAAATGCCATATTTGAAAATGCTGTTGTATTTTATTTTATTGCCAGAATGTAGCAACTTACCAGTGAATGTAGCAACTTACTAGTGTATATTTCTTGTGCTTGCAGTACCGTCATCTTCAGAAGATGAATCTGAGAAGATTGTTAGCAAGACAGTTGAGGTTGTCAAGACTCAGCTGCCTGTTGCTGTGCCCGAGAAGAGACGTTTCTCCGAAACCATTGCCATTGACCACACTGAAAAGATGAAGGAAATGGCTGTTCAGTTCGACCTACCAAAGCCACGGCATGAGCGATCTGAACTCCATGTCAGACAGAGTTCTGTTCCCAGAGGCATGAAAATGCAAGTGGAGGTCCAACAGAAAACCATGGAGCTCCAGACGCAAGCCACCACCCAGAGGCAAGAAATGATGATACCGCTGACTGAACAACGAAGATTCTCTGAGACTCTAGCTATAGACCATCGCGAAAAAATGAAAGAAGTCACAGTGCCTTTCCGTTTGCCTTCAGTGGAGCGCAAGTCTGAAGAATCTAGGCTAGTCCTGCAACAGAAGGCTGCATTGAAGGGCATGAAGATGGAAGTGGAGGTGCCAGAGCTGAGAGAACGTAGTGAGATGACCTTTACTTCCCGCAAGCCTGTGGAAGCCATCGAGACCCAGCGCCAGGAGCTGCGCATGCAGCTTGAGGGCGGCCCGCCACGTTTCGTGTGGGATCTGCAGTCTCTGAAGGTGATGGATGGGGAGGAAGCTAAACTGCTATGCAAGGTGGTTGGCAATCCCATGCCAGACATCTCCTGGTACCACAACGGCAAAATGGTGGTAGAGAACCCCGACTTCAGGACCTACTACAACCGGGAAGCTGGAGAGTGTGTGCTGCACATTCTTGAGGTCTTCCCCCAAGACACTGGAACTTACGAATGTATGGCTGTCAACAAGTACGGCAAAGCCATCACCAAGTCAGCTGTGCTGGTTGAAGGTGAGAAAACCTTCCTGATTTTATTGTAACAATTCACGAAAATCTTTTTATTATTTCTTTTGATATCTTAAAAAAAATAAATCAATGCCATTGGAAAATAAACTGTGGGACCATTTTACCTGATATGCATTCTTGACATTGCTAAATAAGAAGATAAATACACATGCATTCTTTAAGCTTACATGTTTTGTTTCAGTATATGAGTATGTACCAGACAGCGAAGAAGCCACAGCCTCCCAGACCGAGTCCGTTGTCTCCACATCTTCCATAGATGAGGTGGAATTCCAGGCCAAGACCCAGAAGTTCCTGGAGAACATGGAGCGCCTACGCAAGGAGATCACAGAGGACACCTTCACTGAGAAATTCACTGAGCAGACAGTCGAGGTAGAGGAAGTTGACTGGGAGGAGCGAGGATATGAGGAGACAATCCAGATGGCTGATGTCAAGTGGCAGATCCCAAAACATGCCACAACAAAAGAGGTCCGAATCAGTCCAGAGAAGATGGAAGGAGAAATCCGTGATGTACCCACAGCTCAACCAGACCAGACTGAAGTACAGTTTGAGATCTCCACTGCTGATATCGAAGGTGCCAAACCTAGCCATGTCAGGCCTCAGGACGGCAAGCAGCCAGAAGAAGCTGCTCAGGATATCTTCGCCGAGGGGGCAGAAATGACCCAGCAGCATGAAATACAGGTGGAGCTCTCTCAGCCAGAGGTAGAAGGAAAGAAAGAAACCAGAACACTTCCTGTTGTAGAGGGACAAACTCCAGAAGAGGCTGAGCAACTTATTGCAGAAGCCGGCGAGAGCATGCAGAGAGAAGAATACCAGGTAGAGCTGGCGGCACCTGAGGTCAAGCAGAAGGAAGAAACCAGAGTGGAGCCTGTCAGTGAGCAACGCACTGTGGAAGGTACTGAAGTGTTCACGGACACAATGACTGATGTTAGCCATGAGGAACAGATCACTGTGGAGTTTTCTCAGCCAGAGGTTACAGGCAAGACAGAAACCCGAGTGGAAGCTGTAACTCAGAAACCTGTAGATGAGGTAGCTCAGGATCTTATTGGTGAGGCCTCAACAGGAATGCAGGAAGAGGAATACCACATTGAACTGGCACAACCTGATGTGGAGGAAAAGCAGGAGTCCCATGTTGAGGCTGTTACTGAAGAGCATGCACCTCAGGTAACGGGAGAAATCACACTAGAGAGTACCGATACTACCCAGCAGCAAGAAATCATCTTTGAGTTGGCTCAGCCTGAGGTCAAACCAAAGACAGAAACTCGCACTGAAACAATAGTGGAGAAACACACAGAAGAGGTCACTATGGAGCTTGTAGGTGAAGCCTCGGAGGGTACGCAGCAAGAAGAGTATAGTGTAGATCTTGCTAAACCTGATGTGGAAGAGAAACAAGAAACCAGAGTTGAAGTTGTGCTGGAGCAACATGCACCCCAGGAGACTGGTGAACTGGGTTCTGAAGATGTCCAGACTACTCATGAGGAAGAAATTATCATTCAATTGGCCCAACCAGAGGTAAAACCAAAAGAGGAAAGCATGGTTTCTACAGTGACTGAGAAACAACCAGAAGAGGTTGCCCAAGAGCTTATTGGAGAAGCCTCCCAAGGAACTCAGCATGAGGACTACACTGTAGAATTGGCCAAGCCTGAAGTCGAGGAGAAACAAGAAACTAGGGTTGAGGTTGTACTTGAGGAGCATGCACCTCAGGAAACTGGGGAATATGCTACTGAAGACACACAGACCACAGATACAACTGAAGTCTTGCTGGAACTCGCTCAGCCTGAGGTGGAACAAAAGAAAGAGAGCTTGGTCACAGTGGTTAAGGAGAAGCTAGTTGAAGAGGTCGCAGAGGAGCTGATTGGTGAAGCTTCACAGGGAACCCAGCAGGAGGAGTACACAATTGAACTGGCCAAGCCTGAGGTGGAAGAGAAGCAAGAGACCAGAGTGGAGGTTGTTCTTGAGGAACATGCTCCACAACAGGCTGGTGAACTCACTGTTGATGAAACTCAAACCACCCATGAGGAAGAAATCATCATCCAGCTTGCCCAACCAGATGTACAGCAGAAGACAGAAAGTATGGTGACTACCGTCACAGAAAAGATGCCAGAAGAAGTTGCTCAGGAACTTGTTGGTGAAGCCTCTGAGGGAACCCAGCAA
>JAAUYG010233076.1_pt1 | contig 21195 bp, 17 predicted proteins | sample 7278091 | NCBI WGS metagenome assembly JAAUYG01 (sample SAMN14350201, study PRJNA611818) | marine sediment metagenome | isolation source: surface marine sediment (0.6m) | place: French Polynesia: Moorea | collected 2018-08
GCCACAAAAAGAGTTTCCATAGGGCCATTACAGAATAGCATGCTGGGGCCACAAAAAGAGAGTTCATATAGGGCCATTACAGAATAGCATGCTGGGGCCACAAAAAGAGAGTTTCCATAGGGCCATTACAGAATATGGCATGCTGGGGCCACAAAAAGATTACACTGGTACTATGCACATGCCGTATACCCCGGCCTAAGTTTACAAATTATTTGTGTAATTATTAGTAATGATGTTCTGCAAATGAATAATGTTTTAATACATTTAAGTTTGAAGCGTGTAAAAGGATGACGCATATTTCAAACATATACAATCTATGAAGAAAAGGTCGGTTGTTATTTGGCAATGTATACAAATACATAAATGAACTGTGAACCGATCATCTGAGTATTCAATAAAATTACATACATGGAACTCTCTTTTGTTCTCCCTCAGGAACAAGTTCTACATCACCTACCGGCAACAGGACAGAGAACAGACTATGCTGGAGGAGGGCCGCCAGGACAAACGCTGGTGTACCGGGCGTACGTTCAATAAGGTGACTGGCGTACAGCTGTGTGCCGACGTCTCTCTGCCTCCTGTACGCTCTGGGAACGCCCCGTGGTTCCCTCTGACCGGCCCAGCATCGGCTTCCATCAGCATGCAGAAGAAGGACACGTTCGAGGCTTACATGTTCCAATACAGGTTCACCAAGGTAAGATCAACCTGCAGATGAATATTAAATTAACCAGTCTGTCTTGACATGACTGTAAATAAATTGCCATTTCCCGTCTCTTGTTGAGGTATCGTTTCAACTTTAGAAAACAAAAAAAATGCCCCCCCCCCCAAATTCGTCATAGTGTAAAGCATTGTAAAATTACTGCAGTTTCCACATAGTATGTGTTCCATAATGATTTTAGTGTACCATGGACCCGTCAATATTTACACCTTCCAGAACGACCCAGAAAACGTGGACACCGCTCTGATCTCATTCAACACCCCTGGATCCCGCGTGGACAGGGAACTCCGCACCGAGCTGACTGTCAACAAGAACGACAGACTGGCGACCTTTGTCTTCCGTACGCCGTGGAAGAAACTCGGGGCTGAAGGTATGTAGAGATTGCTCACATCAAACGGACGCTTGGAAGTTTTCATGAAAACATTGATCTGATAACTTCCTGTTTACACGGGTATCCACAGATCCGGCATAGAAGTGAATTAGCGTCAGCACTTACAACACTCAATGACAATGTTTATTTATTTATTTATTTATTTATTTATTTATTTATTTACTTATTTAAATAAGCATGTATTATTTATTTATTTATTTATTTTATTTATTCTGGGAGTATTTGTTTACTTTTTCCCTTGCTTTCTATAGATTTGTTTGTTCGTTTCCGCTTGGATTAAGTTGTGGTTCTTCATTCCTACCTGCAGCCTCCTATGCAAATACCGACCAGCTGAAACGAGTGTACGGCGCCTTCAGCATGGACGACCGTGAGCTGCTGAGACTGGACGCCCAGCTTGGTATTGACGCCCGCCGTCTACGAACAGACTACACCCCGAACATCCAGCTCAGCTGGCCAGGCAGAGATCCAATCGTCCTCCAAGGCGAGGTCGGCTACAGGCCCGGCAAAAAGGCCGAGGTCAATCTCCGCCTGCGCAATGTCTTCGCTGAACCAGTGAGGGTTGAAGGTGAGCATGTAGCGAAGAAAGATTTTTCATGGGTCAAGAAACATTATCACTGTTATAGTATGATCAGCGAAACCCCACATAAGTTGAGTTGATTGGTTTCTTTAACGTCGTATCTTAACAGCCAGAGTCAGGGCTGGATCCAGACCCAAAATCCGACAGACGCATTTTCACGGAAATTTGCTTTTTAATTAAAACTCGGAAGAATAGAAATAATCTGCAAAATGCTAAGCCAAACATGGGAAATATACATTTTTGACTAACATAATCATAATAATATTAAAAACTTTAGAATCTGACCGATGAAAACAGTAATGTATGCATCGCCATCAAAATATGACAGATGCATTGATTGGCATCTGTTGCACTGGTCTGGATCCGGCCCTGAGAGTCTTACGAGTGACGGACCGGGCCCAGTGGTCTGGTCAGTGATCTCATGTCTTCCAAACCCTACTAACCTACACTTATTTGTGTCCCACCCCAGGTTACGTCCAGAACGTGGACCGTCCAGACATGCGGCAGCTGGAGACTGATCTGCAGCTGAGGTCAGCCTGGCTGACTGGCCGTGTGGCTGGGTCTGTGTCGAACAGCATGGAAGGAGGGGACACCCTCGGTACCCAGCTCACCGTGGAATACAGTTACAGGAACAGCGAGCAGCAGAGACTCACCTACACACACACACTGAAGGACATGAGCCGCAGAGGTCTCATCAGCTACAGCGGAGAAAAGTAAGTCTCGCAGATAAAATCTGTTCATAAACCTGGCTCCGGATAACTGGTCATTCCAAGATCTCGCCAGACACATGGAGACCGTGCTTGCAATGTGGCAGGTCCTTCATTCTGGAACATTTCTCTTGTAGAATTCAGGGTACCTCGAATAAATAATACTGGAAAAATGAATGTTTAAATAATTTATAGGTTTTGTACAGTGTTCTTCTTCTTCTATTATTATTATTATTATTATTATTATTATTATTATTGTTATTGTTATTGTTATTATTATTATTATTATTATTATTATTATTATTATTATTTTATTATTATTATTCCAAGCAGCTGTTCCTCTTAGCTTGACAGCTTTTCAAAAAATAACCGAGTAAATATAATGATTTATGATATTATGCAACAATCCAAGTAATAATGTAAATTTATTCATACAGAATTAGTCAACCGGCTGTAGCAATCCCAATAATACTGTATTATGTTTTTTATAGTGCCTGGACCACTACCCTGTGGCCAAATTATGACGGCAGGGCATCCGCTGACTTTGTGCTGGACGAGTCAACCTTCTCCTCTAACATCAACGCTGGCTTTGACGAGAACCGCAAGATTGTGATAACCGAGCGAGGAAACTACCGATTTGCTGCTGATGACATCAGTCTGGATTACGATGGGGCCTTCCAGTTCCCATACAAGGTATGCGTTAAAGCCATCTGCTGTTTGTTGTTACTGGTCCTCTTTGGGTTTAAGCTTTTTGCCAGTATTCCCACCCTAACTGAAATCACGATCCTTCTATTTTCTCTCACTCTCAAGATGTTTAGCTAGGTGTTGAATGTTAGAAACTCATTACAGACGAGTGTTAACCAGTGCATTGGCATGGCAGTATTCACGAAAATATGTCGCTGCCGTTTTCGTGAAGAAAAAGTCATATGTGCTTGCTTACTTCTTTTGCCGTTTTCTTTAAACAAAGTCGCATGTGCTTGCTTGTTTGTTTTAGAACATGGACTACTCCACCCACATGGAGTTCATCCGCAACCCCAACCAACTGAAGACCCTGGTCAATGTGAGGTATGCTCCTAACGAGGAAGGTACAGGTGAGATTAACATCCAGAGGCACAGCAGCAGTCCTCTCCGAATGACCAGCGAGGCCAAGCTCATCTACCCTGGCCGAGACGTGCTCATCACAGCCACCACCGAGGAGACCGGTAACAAGGAATACCGCAACGAGTTTGCCATGGAGCTGGAGAAATACGAGACCATCCGTGTGACCTCCACCTACAAGATGCTGCCACGCCACGAGCTGAATGCCGACATCATCATGCCAGGGTATGAGCTCATCAACATCAAGTCTCACCTCAACCCAGACCTGAGAAACATGCAGGCCCATGGAGAGCTGAACCTTCCCGACAGACAGTACGTTCTCTACAGCAACTGGATGCATCGCGGCAACCGGGCCAACTTCAACACGAGAACCGACATGGGGGTGTCCTGGCCTCAGAGGAAAGTCACGCTGGAAGGCTCGGCTTCCAGAGAAGGGGATGTTGTTACCACGGCATTGGAATGCAAGTGGGATGCGGAACGCAATCCTGACAGGAAAGTCAGTGTCAATGGACATGTGACCATCACAAAGGCTGAGCCAGAGATCCAGATGAATGTTATGGTCTACCCGTCCCATTTCGTCGATATCGATGCCAGTGGCAAATATGAAACGGGTGGCTGGTACAGAAGCGAAAGTGATCTGGAAGGCCGCGTTCACCTCAGAACATCTTTCCAGGGCTTCGAAGACACGAGTGCATCCTTCAAGCATGACAGAACACCCACCGAGTACAAGACGGAAGGAGAGGTAGCCTGGGCACCCAGAAGGAAGATCAGTGGCAACTTCGACATCAAGAAGATCAGGAACTGGAACAAGATCGAGGCAATCCTGGACCTGAACACACCGTTTGAGGGCGCCCGCACACTGAAGACTGAAGCAGCCTACACCCTGAAGAAGAATAGTTTTGATGGAAATGCTAATGTACAGTGGGAGCAGAACTCCCTCCAGGTTGCCAGCAACATGGAAGTAGACCTAGAAAGCCACAAGGTGGAAGGAGACATTACATTCCGTAGTCCATTCAGAAATGCCGAGGAGCTTGCGGCCAGTGTCCGATACAATGATGATGGAAGCCAATACACATCCAGCATGGAGGTAAGCTGGGCACCTGACCAGAAGATCACTGCTGCTTTTAATATGGAGCACACCAAGAGCGGACCAGCTCTGACCAACGCAGGAGATGCAAGCCTTGCCACACCATTCACTGGATTCCGCTCCAGCAAGATCGTATGGCAGCACCAGAATGACAGGAAATCTCTCCAGAACACTGGCAGTTTCGAGCTGGAAGACAGGTCGCTGTGGACCCACAACGTTGAGGCCTCTATGAAGTCGGCTGCGAGGAAGTGGTCTGGGGATGTGCGAGCAAACTTTGATAGCCCTAAGACTGGACGCGTTGCCTTCTTTTTGGAGCATGAACATGACCCAAGAGCCTACAGCACCATAAAGACCGAAACGTCTCTGCAGTGGGGAGAAAGAAACGTCATCTCCTACGAGCATGAAATCGAGAGGACCGACACCCAGCGCATGATTAAATCCATGTTCACTAGTCCTTTCGAAGGGTTTGAGAAGATCAAGTATGATGGTGAAATGAACTTTGCCGAGGGCCAGTACTCCAACAGTCATGAGCTGAAATATGGAAACAACAAAATTACAACTACGACCACCATTACCATGAATGGACGCGAGTTCCAAGGTAGCACTTCAGTAACAACCACTTACAGTGGCTACGAACGTGCGACCCTCAACTACCAAAACCAGAAACAGGATGGCATTTGGGTGACCCACGGTGACCTTGAGTACCAGCCTGGACAGCGTGTTGAAATCGATACTCAGCTTGGGCTACGCCAGAGGAAACTTTTCAGTGTACATGTGCAGACGCCATGGTCATGCCTTAGAAATGCATTCACCAGCGCCTCGTTCTCTGGAACCAGGAGAAATTTCGAGACTGCACTTGAAATTCGGCACAACAGACTTGAAGAATCCATCCGTGCTTCATTGGTCACAAACATCCCAGACAGGAACAATGCAGAAATCACTGTTGACTTCTCCTCACCATTTGAGCAGCTGAGGTTCCTCAAAGCAAACACCAAGCACACAATTGAGGGATCAACCATGCACCAGGAAGGCTCTTTTGAAATCCCCACCTACCGAGGAACATTCAGCAATGATGCAAGTATCAGGAATGGCCGATTCCTCCGCACAGAAACCATTGTGGAATACACAACTGGGAAGCGAATAATTTTGAACACCGAGTTCAAAAATGCCAGGCGTATCCAGGGCACCATTTCATTCAAGAGTCCATTCTGTGAAGACATTGATGCTACGCTGACACATGAAGGAAGTGCTAATGGATTTACTACAGAGGGTGAACTTACCTACAAGCCTGGGTCAACCATCAATGCAAATGTCAACTATCAGCTCACTGGAAATGCATTGGTTCTCTCGGGCCGTGTCGCCACACCTTTCCCCAAGGTACGAAGGATCATACTTAGTGTGAACCACGATGGACCCCTGAGGGAGTTCAAGAATGATGCTTCACTCCAGATTAATGGTCAAACGTATTCAGGAAGCAGTGAATTCAACCTCAATGGCAACAGTATGACATCTAAAGCCAACCTAAGGTCTGCAGTCCCCATCAATGGTTACAGTTCTTATGGCATCGAGGTCAACCATAATGGTCCTGCCAATGCCTTCCGAAACAATGCCATCTTGTCCTATGGTAACCAGCAGATCACAGCCAACAGTGAATACAGCCTCAGAGGAAACAACCTTGATGCTTCATTTGCCATGCAGATCCCAACCATAGATGACATCTCACTGAGCCTTCACCACAACGGTGGCATCAGAGAGTTTTCTAACAATGCAGCAATAGTGTATGGATCACGCCAGGTACGAGGAAGCACAGAATTCAGGCTGCAGCGCACAAATTTGGTCACCAAGGCAAACTTGCAAACTCCATCAGAGAAACTACGAGCCCTTGCTGTGGAAATCAACCATAATGGCCCAGCTACCAATTTCAACAACAATGCTCTGATCACCTATGACGGACAAGAGATTGCGGCAAGCTCCGAATTCAGCCTGGAAGGTAATGACCTAACTTTGAAAGGTAATCTGAGGACACCATTCGATGAAGTTCGCAGCCTGGGAATCGATTACACTCATACTGGAAGGCCAAAGAATTTCCGATGCACTGGTCTATTCTCCCTCAATGACCAGCGGGTTGAAATGAACAATGAAGTTGCAGTTCGACGGGAATCTCTGCATGGCAAGGTTTCTTTGAAACTTCCTGTGCGAAGTCTGAGGGTTGTTGAATTTGAAGTGAACCACAATGGACCATCAAACGACTTCAGCAACAATGTGGCACTGACCTATGGGGCCAAGAAGATCTCTGGAGAGACCCAATTCCAACTGCGTGGTAACTCCCTAACATCTAGGGCATCGGTCACGACACCTTACCAGGGATGGGAATCGACATCACTAGAGGTGACTCACGAAGGTGGGGCCAACAGCTTCAGAAATGGCTTTACAATGGCTTACAGCAATAAACAGATCTCCGGAGAAGCCCAATTCCAACTGCGTGGCAACTCACTGACATCCAGCATAACAGTCAGAACACCTTACCGGGGATGGGAATCAACCTCTCTGGAGCTGAGCCATGAAGGTCCTATCAACAACTTCAGAAACAGCTTCACAATGTCGTATGGGTCGGTCCGAGTTTCTGGAAACTCTGAACTCTCAGCAAGTGGAGACAATATGAATGGAAGGGTCACCCTAAACCTTCCAATCAGAGACATTGAGACCTTGGGATTGGAAATTGATCACTCTGGGCCACTGAGAAGTTTCAGAAATTCTGAAACATTGACAATAGGATCCAACAGCATCAGGGGAAGCACAGAATTCAGCCTCAACACCAATGCTCTGACAGCTAAGGCAGCCGTAGGCACCTCCTATCCAGGGTATGAGACGATGTCGGCCGAGATTTCCCACAATGGACCAATCAACGAGTTCCAAAACAGCATCTCAATGGCCTTCAACAACAAAGAACTATCTGCTTCATCGGAGTTTACACTGAATGGTAACAACTTGAATGCCAAAGCGGAAGCTCGCCTTCCAGTACGTGGAATGAGAACACTTGGACTGGAAGTTGAACACATTGGGCCTGCCCGTAACTTCAGAAACCAAGCCACTTTGACTGTGGGCAGGGATCACATCAGAGGAAACTCTCGGTTTGAACTTAATGGAAACACCTTGAGCGCAAGTGCATCTACTGAAAGCTCATATGAAGGATTTGAAAGGATGTCTGCTGAAATTTCTCACTCTGGACCCACTAACGACTTCCGTAACAGCATCACAGCAACATTCAATGACAACATGGCATCTGCATCTTCTGAGTTTTCCCTGCGTGGAAACAACTTGGCTGCCAAGGTAGAAACCAACCTGCCTTTCCGTGGAATGCAGACACTTTCATTGGAAGTTGAGCACAATGGACCAGCCGAAAACTTCAGAAATCATGCAACATTGCACATTGGAAACAAACAAATCCGCAGCACCACCGAATTTGAACTAAGCGGCAACACCCTGAATGCGAAGGTAGCCACTGAGACCTCCTACCAGGGATATGAAAGCATGTCACTAGAGGTGTCCCACTCTGGACCAGCTAATGACTTCAGGAACAACATTGGAGCAGCTTTCAACAACAAGATGGCATCTGTATCGACAGAATTTAGCCTCAACGGAAACACGCTGAATGCCAAAATAGAGAGTCGCCTTCCTGTAAAAGGTTTCAGAAAGCTAGGGTTAGCAGTGACCCACACTGGAACTAGGTCTAACTTCAACAACAATGCTGTCCTCAGCTATGGCCAAAAGGAAATCAGCGGCACCACCGAGTTCAGGATTGAAGATCAGTCTATGACTGCCCGAGCATCATTGGCAACTCCTTATGCTGGATACAGAACCATGTCTGCTGAAATCTCACACGCTGGACCCATCACTGGATTTGAGAACAGCATACAACTTGCTTGTGGGAACAAAGAGATAAGCACACGCACTGAATTCCGTCTTGAAGGGAGGGCAGTGAATGGAATCTTCACCCTGAATACACCTTTCGACCAGGCCAACAAAGTTGTCCTCAAGATTGACCATGATGGAAGGAGCTGGAGAAACTTTGCAAACAGTGCTCTGCTGAAGATCAACGAGGACAAATACACAGGTGCTTCTGAATTCAGATGGTATGGCCGAGTATTCCGAGCAAGCACGGAGCTGAACATCCCTGAAGAATACAGTATCAAGATCAACCACAAAGGGATTGCCAACGATTTCAGCAACAACCTGAAAATAAAGATGGGCGAGGACAGGATTTCTGGTACCAGCTCTTACAGGAAGGTAGATGGAAATATAGAAGGTGCTATAGCTCTGGAAACAACATACCCGTCATTCCAGAATATGGAGTTTACAGTTAACCACCAAGGTACACCATCCAACTTCAGAACCACTGTTTCTCTCACCACACCTCTGCGTCGCTATTCCAATTTTGCAGCGGAGATTAGTCACCATGGCAGCATTAATGACTGGGAGTCCAGCATCACCCTGTCGACACCATTTGAAGGACTGAACAGCCTTTCAGGAACACTGAGACACAAGGGTACAGCAAATGACTTCCAGAGTGGCTACACAATTACGGTAGATGGAAGATCCTACACAGGAGAAATGACCTGGAAGAAAAATGCACGCAAGCTCGATGGCAGTGTTCTTGTTGAAACTCCGTTCAGTGGCCTGGAGCGCACCTCGGCAGTTGTGTCACATACTGGAAATAGAAGGAATTTCCAGTCATCCGCCAGTCTGGAGACATCTTATCCTGGATATGAGAGATTTGCTGGAGAACTGTCCAATGAGGGTGATCTGAGTAACTTCCGCACAAGTGGAAAGATTGAAACGCCATTCTCCTGTCTACCATCTCTGGATGTGAATGTAAATCACGAAGGCAACCGCAACAGGTTCAACTGTGGTGCATCTGCAACGTACAAAGGCAGGACTGTAAGTGGAGCCACCAACTTTGAGAAGAGGGACAATGGTTTGGAGTTCAGTGCCAATGTGCAGACACCATACAGAGGCTATGAGCGCTATGCACTATCTGCATCCCACACAAAGGAACCCAACAGCATCCGTTCCGTACTGTCAGTGGAAACACCAATAACTGGCTATGAGAGATTTGGTCTAGAGCTAAGTGGCACCAAGACCCCCAATTCACTCACCTCCACTGGAAAACTGGAAACGCCATTCCGTAGCCTGCCATCAGTGGAAGTGAACGTGCGTCACGAGGGAGGAAGAAACCGATACAGCAGTGGTCTCTCCGTTGAGTACAGTGGCAAAACAGTCAGTGCAGATCTGACTTACAGGAATGCCAAGAAGCTAGAAATCAGCGGCAGTGTGCAAACCCCATACCCTGGCTATGAGAGGTTTGGAGCAGAACTAAACCATGAAAGTGAGGACGGAGCTTTCACCACAAGTGGCACCATTGAGACACCATACGAGTATTATAGAAGAGTTGCAGGAGTCGTGAGCCACACCGGCGATCTGCGCAACTTCAGAACAAGTCTGGGTCTTACCACAACCTACCCTGGCTATGACAACTTTGGCTTGGCCGTTCATCACGAAGGGGACTTGTCACAATTCACCTCTGGGGCCGAGTACACAAGCAGTATTCCCGGACATGGAAGATATGCTGGAAGCATCGAAAAGAAGGGCCAACTGAACGATCTTGAACTGAAAGCTCATGCAGAAACACCAATCCGACGATACCAGAGTTTTGACGCGAGTCTGGTGCACAAGGGTCACATCAGGGACTTCACAACAGATGTCAAGGTCGATACATCGGTTCCAAGGTACCGTACATTCTCTGGCCGCATCAGTCACGCTGGAGAGCTCAGCAACTTCCAATCTTCTGGCCTTGTGGAGACCTCCGTTCCTGGCTATGAACGCTTCTCTGGTGACGTTAATCACAATGGAGACTGGAGCACATTTAGAACAACCGGCAATGTGGAAACCTCCATCCCAGGCCATGACAGATACACTCTCCTTGCAAACCACAACTACGACGGTAACCTCAGGAGCAACGTCGAGCTCCAGGGGCCCACTCACAGATATGCCATGACTGCTAGCCACCAAGGTGACCTCAACAACTTCAACACCAACATCAACGTCAATACACCATATGAAGGTTACGAAAGATTCGGCATTGAACTGAGTCACGAGGGACAGTCCAACGGCTTCACTCACACTGGCACAATCAACCTTCCATCCACTGCTGTTCCCGAGATTAGGTACACCATAACACACAATGGTAACCTGATGGACTGCAACACAGCCGCCAGTGTTGAGTACAACCGCAAACGTATCGAGGCCACAGGATTCTTCAAGAGGACTGGAGGCCGCAGTGAAAGGAGCTATGAGACTGGCCTAACTGTCAGCTCTCCATATCGCAGTCTGAGGAACCTGCAGGTGACGGCCAGCAACACCAACCAGGCCCAGCGCCACTCTGGCATGCTTGACATCACGCACAATGGAGAGAAGAAGGTCGACCTGGACTACAGCTGCAACACTGGGGGCCAGAAGACCATGACCATCACCATCCGCAATCCCCGACCAATGGAGACCAGCATCACCTTCACCAGGGAAAACAGCCAGCTGAGCGGCGAGGGCTACATCAACTGGAATAGCAGGAGGTCCGACAGCAACATTCGTGGAGACTTCAACCTGAACTACAGTCCAGAGAGCCACAACATAGCTGCAACACTCACTCTGCCAACTCGCAGCCTGTCTTTTGGATCCACCTGCAGCCAGACTGACACAGGAATGACACGCAATGGACACGTCCAGTGGGGTGCAGATGAAGGCAGCAGGTTCTCCTATGAACTGACGACGAGCTCCACCCGAAGGCGCTCTCAGGAGATATATGATGCGCAGCTGAAGCTGACCTCTCCGTATGGCCCCGCGACGATCACGGCAAACACCCAGGTGAACCCCGGGCGCCAGTACATCACTGACGTGGCACTGGAGACCACTGAGAGGATGTCCATCCGCAGGGAAGTGACCATTGATGATTCCAGATTCCAGTACATCGTCACTGTCAGCCATCCTAGCATGCGACGGGTGAGTAGTCTCTGCAAAGATTCCAGCCTGCATTAACACTTAGAATATATTTAGGTGTTAAAATATCGAGAGTGACACACTAATGCTCTGAGAAAGAAAACGGTATTTTAGTTTCAGTCAATAGCATTGTGCATCTAAGCATAACAAATATAACTAAGTATAATGGTTATTTTGCACATGAACCCCTTTACAATAACCACATGCTCTCCCCGATTTCAGGATGCTAAATTCACCGTAGAGGGCACTATGGACAAGTCAAACATGATTTACGATGGCAAAATCGAGACAGAACTCGGCAGAGAGACCTTGACCTTCACTGGACGCGTTGCAAAGGAAGGGACCGGAAGTTACAGCTCGTCTGTTCGCCTGTCCCATCCGAACACCCAGACTGACATCCAGTTCACCGGCCGCGTGGATGACACCCGCGAGACTCTGACTGGCAACATGGAGTTCAAGTGGCTAATGTCGACAGACCAGCAGTTCAGGATCTCCTCTCTGCGGACCGAGATCAACAAACTGAGGCGGGAAATGAACATGGACGTGAGTGTACATGGTATTAAGTTACTAATCAAGGTAATAAGACTGACACATTCGTGTTACTGCAGTACAAAGAAATGCAGTACAAAGAAATGCAAGATAATGATACTGACACTGGTTTTATGAAATTACAGAAAAAAAGAAAGATAATGATACACAAGTGTTTAACTTGACTGCATATAATTACAAATGCATTTCAATCAGCAATCAGTTGAAAAAAGCCAAAACCAACAAATGAGCATCCACACCAAATACTAGTAATAGTTGAATTTACGCCGTTGCTGTGTGATATTTTATTAGCACACATTTTACTCAATACATGCATGTTGGCACAGCGTAGCAACCACGGTCTTGTTTTATACATATGTCTGTGCAGTAACTGATTTGAGCATTCCACGTGCCTGTTATCTCTTGGTTTACAGATCGTTACCCCAGTGACAGAGATGCGAGTGTCTGGGCGTGAGGTATCTGCCAGGGACGGCCACTACCAGTACACTGGCGAGGCGGTGGTCAGTGGCAGAACCATCAGAGGCGATTTCGAGGTCAACGTTCCAGAGCTCTCCACCGATCTCAAAGTCTACTACAGAAATGGTGAGTTCACTAAGACGGTGAAACAAATGTAAAAAACATTATTCACTACTTATTCATATTTGTTACTTTGGCTTTCCCGGATTCTATTCCATTCAACCCCACTGTGTTAATCCCCCCGGCCCCTCCGCCAGTCTTCCTCTTACGATATATATTACTGCTGCTGTCGAAACGATGGTCTGTCAAAATTTATCACTTTAATGCCCTTGTTTCGATCACCACCACCACCACCACCACTACTACTACTACTACTACTACTACTACTACTACTACTACTGCCACTACTGTCATGACTTGCTTTGTTCCAGACGACTACCTCCACGCCTATGCCAAGTACATGAACACGAAGGAGATCATGGCTGAGGTGTACCGTATGGAGAGAGGCCAGCGTATCCAGGACTTGCTGCTGCATATCCAGCAACTGGACAGCCAGGAAATTACTGGCAGGACCTACGTCCGCCCAGAGCTCGCAACAGACATCAAGGTATGCAACAGTTTGCACTGATAATTGTAGCATTTATTTGTGTGCTGAATTGTAGTTTGGGGTTAAACAGTGTCGAATATTTTTTTTAATCTTTGAATTACAAGCTATATTTCCAGGAGCCAGTGTTGAAATTTGGGAGAGGTGTGGATAATTGAAATATTGGATAAATGTTGGATACTATCAGATATGTTAAGGCTTTACAGATCGAATGGTGCGCTTTCTTTTCGTATTTAGACGGCCCTGGAGTCGACCTACATAGGCCGCGACTGGGAGCAGATGTGGAACGACGTGTCCGAACCAATGAAGCAGGAATGGGACGCCAAGAGCGCCGCTATTGAGCGTACACTGCGCCCGATCAGCAGACCTTTGAAAGCCACGTATCAGGACGTGAAGGAAGAGGTCACGAGGAAGCTGCGTGAACTGCGAGAAAGATCCCGAGAGATGTACGACAACAACGACTACAGGATCAAGGACATGCATGACTGGGCACTCGAGAGCCGAGACATGGCCCAGTGAGTAATATAAACAGATTTGTAACCACTTAGATTAAATAGCAATTTATATTGATATATCGTGGTGTTATGTTGCATACTATATTATTATTCACTAAATTATATATAGTATTGTAAAAAAGTAATATTTACGGCTGACTAACCCGAGATTTACCCACTACTTTTCTACTTTGAAATAACGGTGTGCTTTCAGCATAGTTTTAGCTGATGGTTATGTTCTCATCGTTGATATTTGTACCCACTTTCAGGGAACGCTACAATGACGTCACAACGAGTCTGCGTGACGCCAGTGCCGCAGCTGCCAGCCAGACTTCCGATTGGTGGAGCAGCCTCTCGGAGTCCATGCGCAACATCGGGGATACGATCAGCGAGCATGCCCAGGTGGATACTTTGTTCACGCTATAACGTTCCGCATTGTTGTTTTCGGAACTTCAAAATCTAAAAGATACGTTTAACTCTTTTTGCCTATCCGATTGAAAAAGGTTGACTCGGACAAATTGTCAGTGAGCAGCTGAAATATATGGGTTTCTTAAAATAGGATATTAACGAATTCCAAGTACTATCCAGTTTGCTCTGTCGCTAAGCTCTTAGCAGTTAGGCTGTGCTTGCTTGGTCAATAATTTACAGTTGGGCTATGTTTGCTTGGTCAATATTTACAATATTTATATGTAATTTATAATTTTACTGAATGCATTGTTTCAGACCCTTCGAGAGAAACTGCAGCCTCACCTGGACAGGGCACAGGAATCTATCAGAGGTAGGGATCGAACGTTATGACTTTTCTCTTACTCCATAGTCTGTGATAGGTGTCGAAATTAGCGTAATGGTGCAGTTCTGGATCGAGTTACCTAAACCAAAGAGCAAGTGATGATGCTGGATGAGCACATTCATGAAAGTGGGACGTGCTGCGTGGAGCGAATTTTACCACAAAAAAAAAAATCGTTCGTATTACACTTCCCAAGTACGCGACTGATTGGTCATTTAGTGTTTACACTTCCCAAGTACCCGACTCTGATTGGTCATTTAGTGTCCACTCTGTTTCAGGAATGGTGGACGAAGTGAGCAGCCACTCCAGTGTCCAGCGTGCCAGAGAATACCTTTCTGATATCAGGGATCGTGCCACGGCCACTTCCGCCAGTGAGAGCAGCTGGCTGAGTAACTGGGTGAGCTCGGCTAGGGATGCCTACTCCCAGCTGTCTGAACGCGAGGAGTTCAAAGCTGCCAGAGACTACGTCAACAACCAGATCGAAACTGTAAGCCAATCAGCATTTGAAAACTGCTCTCAAGTCTAGTAACAGACATAAAATTATTAACCAATTATCACTTGCATATTAAGTGTTTTTCCTGTGATTAAGATGGGCTTGGAACTTGATAAAATTATAAAGGTATCTACATGTAGGTACCTTGTTTTCAATAACTACTTGAATTCTTGCAACAGTAATTAAAATTGTGAGTTAGGTTGTTACAACGGTGCCCCTATCAGGTTTAGAATGGGTTTATAATTGGGTACACTATCTTGCGTATTCGGTGGAATACTCTGTCATATTTCGTTTGGTGTTTATACTAACATTGGATTTTATTCTTATCCGTCTATAGAACCAGTGGGCCTCCCAGTACTTCCGTGTCAGAGACATGGTGAAGGACTTCGTCACGGACGTCAGGAACAATGGCATGAAGGCAATCAAGGCCAACGTCCAGGCGTGGTACAACAAGCTGCAGGAGAGTGGCAAGCTGCCGACGTGGCGTGGAGAGAACGGAGAGTACCAATTCGACTTGTACCTGCCTCTGCCACTGGATGACCTACAGACCACACCCAAGGTGACAGTAGACCTCGGCAAATACTACACCCAGATGAAGAACCTGTACGACCAGTACGCCCCCAGCACATGGAACCTCCGAGACCTGTACTACAAGTACAAACCTTCCCGTGATCCTAGGGAATGGGTTCCACCGTTCAGAGGTGAGTTCAGTATACACGAAACTGTTGGAACTGCTAAGTGTACTAGTATTGTCTTTACATTGCTGTCGTACGTCACACCACCAAACACATATACATCTATTTAAAATAATACACTAAATATGCTTACGTCATATTGATTGACCTTATTAATATCCCAAATTTGTTCACAATCTGACATAACGTTCTATAATTTATTATTATATTATCAATCTGCAGCACACGCTGGTCTGTTGGGCAATCAACACTACATGACCTTCGACCATCGCTTCTATGAATTCGCCGGCGACTGCAACTACGTCATGGCACGTGACTTCATCGATGGCTCCTTTGCCGCCGTTGTCAACTACGAACGCGTTAACGGGCGTGTGACAAAGAAGAGCATAACGGTGCAGAGTGGCGAGCACAAGGTGGAAATCTTCAGCGATGGCCGTGTGATCATGGACGATGCCCGCACAGAGCTTCCGGTCAGCACAGACACCACTGAGATCATGCGTGACGGTAACATCATCACAGTAGAAAACCGAAACGGCGTGGAGGTGAGATGCGACCTCACCCACAACCACTGCACAGTCTCCGTCTCAGGATGGTACTTCGGCAAGACGGCCGGTCTCCTCGGCACATACAACAACGAGCCTTCCGACGATCTCCTGACGTCAGACCGCCGCCGTGTAGACAACGTGGGTGAGTTCGCCGCCAGCTGGTCGACCAGCAGCAGTTGCCGCCCGGTCAACTCCGCCGTGGACGTCGTCAATGAAGTCTCACCAGACACACGCCGATACGAGATCTGCGCCAGGTACTTCAAGCGTGACACCTCCCCCTACCGACGCTGCTTCCACATGGTCGACCCGGAACCGTTTATGCGCATGTGCCTGAATGACATGCCAGTCAACGAGAACCGCATGGAGAGCGAGGGAGACACATGCGATGTTGGAAGCTTCTACGCCCACGAGTGCAGCCTGCATGAGGTGCCCATCAAACTGCCAAACACCTGTGGTGAGTATGACATAAAGACAATGTTAGTGTTATCATAATACGAGAAAAGAGTACAATGCATAGATTATCCACACATATCCAAATTCCATTGCCGTATTCAATCACCCATAACTTCAGATAAAAGGCATTTTGTATATAGGGGAAGAACATTAAGCTTTACAAGATGTAAAGAAATATTATGTTGTTGTGACATAAGAAGACATGAAATTCCAACAAATTACATGTGTTCACACAGCATCCAAAGACGCCTCGTAACTCCAAGTTTGAATTTTCACAAGATACCTTACCCTGTGTATTATGTTGTGTCTGCAGTGCGATGTGAATTGGACGGAGGCCGGGAGTTCACACAGGCCAGCAACATCACCATCAGAGAGGATGAGGTCCCAGAGTCCTCAGACATCGTCTTCGTCATCCACCAGGACGACTGCAACACCGAGGTCGTGAACCAGCTCAAAGATCTGGTAGACGAAATGGAGAAGGCATTCGAGGCCGAGGGTAGGTTGTCTCACCAAAAGAATGTTAATGGAGTTATTATAATTAATGGAGTCGTGACAGTTAATCGAGTTGACGGAATTTGGAGTAACAATATACCGACATTTTCTGCAAGCTAATCCAGAAAATGTATATCTGAAGTTTTGGCGCATTCCGGGCCGTGTTGTTTGGTGTGAGGGTGTAACAATCAATCCTGGCATATATGATAAATGCATTTTTCTTCCAGACAATCCTGGCATGTGTAATAAATGCAGTGTTTCTTGCAGACATGAGGAACGTCCGATATGCTCTGGTTGGCTACGGTGGACACGGAAGCCATGGCAAACCCCACCCACACACGATGGAAGGCCAGATCTTCAACTCGAGGGACAAGATCCTACTGGGTCTGGAAAATTTCGAGACGACCAACAGCGACGAACGGGAAGACGCCATGGCTGCCATCAAGTATGCCGCTCAGCTGCCGTTCCGTGCCGGAGTGTCCAAGACCATCATCCTGCTGCCATGCGAGTCTTGCCGCCAGGACACCGTCAGCTTCTCCGAGATGCAGCAGCTGTTGCTGGTTAAGGATATCCGTCTGCACGTCCTCATGCAGCACAACTTCGAGATCCGTGGACCAGAGGACTCCCCCAAGACCGCCTTCATCTTTGGTTAGTACCTGCCTGTTACTAGAAGTATACCGCACCTACCGATTGTTCAGTTTTTGTTTTGCCGCTTTATTTGGCTATTTGACGCAGGTGAAGTTTAGCAAGATAGATCTTAGCTAGATAGCTACCAAAGGTTTTCAGAAATGCCATTTATATTTAAAACGAAATCGGATTTTGTTTTGTCACAATACAGGTATCGACCGTGACTCTGTGTACACCCGCAAGGATGCTGGCACCACTGTGATCCAAGGCGACAGCGACCTGCGCCGAGTTGTCAGACCACCCAAAGACCTGTGCGTTGCCCTCACGGAGGAGACAGACGGCTCCGTCTTCAACAGTCTGCAATGGATCAACAACAGGCCGTTCGTGCAGAAGCGTTACCTGGACGTGCTTGCCCGCGTGATTGTGGACGCTGCTGAACCCACCGATTGCCAGATCTGCGAGTGTGAACCCGACAACACTGGAGCTGGCAAAGCCGCCTGTCGCAGCTGTGAGCCCCCGGAGCCCATCTACAGTGTAAGTGCTTAGGTTGTTTTTAAGGTGCTACATTCAGAGAAACAACAAACAAGCTGTCTTTCCTGAGAGAAAACATATTGAAGCTAATTTCAACCTTGGAATAATCTTAATTTATTAAAACTTATAAACTTATAATATATCACCGCTCGATAATATATTAATGATAGAAATAAAGCGTGCCAACCTGTTTCGGCAAGTATAACGTTTAAAAATAAAACAATGTACACTATCGGAGAAAATGCAACGGCGAAAATGTTACTTATCAAAATTCCTTTGGTTCGACTTTCAGCTGCTGCCCGACTTCCACGACCCCCCAGTCGAGGTCCCAAGTGTTCCAGAGACCCTGCCCACGACTCCAGAAGAACCACAGCCGCCCCAGCAGCAGCAGCCTCCGCGACCAGTGAGACCGGCCAAGACACCGAAAAAGCTGACAGCCAAGCAGAAAGCCAAGTTGGCGAAGAAGAAGAAGGCGAAGCAGGCCCGGGAGGCCCGTCGTCGGCGGCTGGCTGCTAGGCAACAAGCGCAGGAACAATCTTAGACGCCTCAACCCCAACAACGACCGACTCACCGTGAATGACTCAGTACCAGTTGTGTTTGTGTAAACATTTTGCTTGAAAAAGACTCTGAACTATTTTTTAACTTATATGAATGATGATGATGATGAACAAAGGAAAGGACAACTGTGGCATGAATGAAATGGGCCAGGAACATGAGGACTACGACTTGCCGTTTGTATTGTACCGTGAAAGACGATACTATTGAATGGACATGCTTTACAGGATTACGAGTTTTGTTTCAGAGATGTATACCGGATGTAAAATGCTAATAAGTGATGATGTTTATTGTGAATATGATTGTAGAATGTATCAATGCAATTTTCTACCTGTATGTGGAAATATTTGCTTCTTCCCAATGATATAGTATTCCAAGCATATGCTTATCGTAGCTGAGACGTATAGTACAATATAGTGCGTATATAATCGATTTTGTCCATATTCTGCTGATTGGGGTGCGACACGACGACGAATGAGCGATTTTGCAGTGCATTCGAGTGAATATTGTTGAATATTGAAGGTGTTTATATATTTTCCGCAGTAGCAATGCAATGGAAATGCAACTGAGATTATATTGGGCTAAAATTTGGGGGTGTAATTCGCCACTTGTGTTTCCTCTTCACTCGACTCCGATTACACTGTAAACCCTGCAAACAATTCTGGTGCATTTTGATAAGTGAGCATTTATATTTATTTCCTGAGTGCATGTTTTTCTTTCCTCCTGGAACCAAGACAATTTCATTGTCTTTTAATTTATTTATTGCCAAGTGTTCTATTTTTAGCATTCCTGGGCTGTGACAGTATAATGTGTAGAACGTGTACACGTAGGACAATAAATTAATTTATTTTCGCAAATTTAAAAGAGGCAGTTCACTGTGTTTTACTTTTTGATATAAAATGTAAACAAAAAACGTATATCTTCCAAGGTATTGCAAAATCACGCATGGCACAAACATCCTCGGTTATAAGCGGTATATCTCACGAATAAATTAGGGCATATATATAACGCAACCAATGCCTTGTTGTCAATTTTCCCCCAGCATTGGCCTTGCAGACATGGCTGTCTGAAGATGAGCGTTTTCTTCACTGGATGGCAGGCGATGTATAAATATGCCAATTGCCAAATATGCCAAATATGTTCTCTTGTTGGTGCAAGATAAGCGAAACCATCTAGTTCTAGTATGCCCCTGTTAGGTACAATTGACAGGGCACCCTGATATTGGGAGAAAATGAGAACCACATGCCTCTCTAACATATACCTAAGAAAAAAGAAAAAAAAATAGTGACGTGGGAAAACAAAAGCAGCAATAAACAGTAGATTGATATGATGCTGTTACTACTACTACTACTACTACTACTGCTGCTGCTGCTGTTGGTGCTGCTGCTGCTACTACTACTACTACTACTACTACTACTATTACTACTACTACAGCCACTGCTGCTGCTGCTGTTAGTCTGCTGCTGATACCACAACTCCTACTGCTGCTACTAGTACTACTACTACTAGAGTTCTACTATTACAACAACTGATAAATTACGGGAATCTACTGGAGAGGAACTTGAAAGACAGTCAAGTAACGGTCAAAGTCATTTTATTGACATAATACAACAAAATTATACACACGTGAACTAGGCTGGGCAAAGGATCGGTAATTCGCAACCAACCAAAATGCATTATACTAGTATTGTACTCTTTGTTAGACTTATGTTTCAACACAAGCTTGCACCATTGCGGGATATGGTCTGCATAAACTAGTTACCGTTGGTCAGAGCCCCTTGCCATAACGTACACTACATAATTAGTAAGAATTTCGGCATGCCTATAAAATGGGCGAGTAAGAATTCCGACATGCCTATAAGATAGGCAAGTAAGAATTTCGGCATGCCTATAAAATGGGCAAGTAAGAATTCCGGCATGGGCAAGTAATTTTAAAGTACATGTATGTGTTACTTCACTGGAAACCGAGCATACGGATTGAAACAATAGTAGCCGTATAGTGCACGTATTGTACTAATGTGTGCACAGGAAAGCAATGCATCAAATACCGGAAATCAATATTGCAACATACACACAGCCCGTATGGGCTCAGCTGCCAGTGCAAGTACAAAACCATCATGGTTATATACAGTCGTTACATTATTTTAATACGATGTTGGGAGGATGTCCCTACTCTGGGATAGCTAAAACTAGCATGCCTAGCAAAATATTTTTAATACAATATTGAGAGGATGTCCCTATTCTGGGATAGCCAAATCAAAGCAGCATGCCTAGCAAATAGAGAAA
>JAAUYG010143242.1_pt1 | contig 21193 bp, 22 predicted proteins | sample 7278091 | NCBI WGS metagenome assembly JAAUYG01 (sample SAMN14350201, study PRJNA611818) | marine sediment metagenome | isolation source: surface marine sediment (0.6m) | place: French Polynesia: Moorea | collected 2018-08
GAAATATCAACCCTCACCAATTGCCAAACAAAAAGCCAGTGATAAGCGCAATCAAGAAAACTTACCCGTTCATAGTTTTTCTACTTTGTTGAATGATTTAGCCACAATTACCCAAAATAAAATTCAAATCAATTTACAAGGAGAAAGGGTGACATTTGACAACATAACTCAACCTACTGCATTACAACAAAAAGCATTAGATTTACTTAGTGTTTCTCTAATTTGTCCCCAGTAAATGACTGGTTCAACAGGGTTGTATCTCTTACACTGCATAGGTTACGCTTTTTTGTCAATCTGAAAGTTCCGCTAAAAAAGCCTGGTTTCCCAAAAGAAAGAGAGTAGCTCAATGAAATAACTACCCTCATCATTAACTACAGAAAGAAACTTTATCTTTTTGCCAATTTTTTGGTTTTCAACTTCCGTAAGCGGATAGATTCTGGAGTTACTTCGACTAATTCGTCAGGGCCAATATATTCTAAAGCTCGTTCTAAACTCATCTCCACTGGCGACTGTAATTGCACTAGTTCGTCTCCACTGGCTGCGCGATGGTTAGTTAGTTGTTTGGCTTTACAGACATTTAAGTCTAGATCCTGAGAGCGATTATGTTCTCCAACAATCATGCCTTTATAAACTTTAGTACCAGGAGTAATAAAGAATACGCCGCGATCTTCAGCATTTTTTAGAGCATAGAATGTTGCGACACCTTCTTCAAAAGCAATAATTACACCGTTGTAACGAGTTTCTAGTTCGCCAGAGAAATCACGATACTCCAAGAAACTATGATTCATAATTCCTTCTCCGCGAGTTAAACGGACAAAATCGCCACGAAAACCAATTAAACCCCTGGCAGGAATCACAAATTCTAACTGAGTGCGTCCGCCGTTGTTCTGCATATCTTTCATCTCGCCTTTACGTTGTCCGAGACGCTCAATACAGCTACCTACAGAGGCTTCTGGGACATCCAATACTAGATATTCAAAAGGCTCACAGGGTTTGCCATTAACCTCACGATAAATTACTTGTGGTTGGGATACCTGAAACTCATATCCTTCACGACGCATTGTTTCGATTAAGATACCTAAATGTAATTCACCCCTACCCGATACGAGGAATTTTTCAGCGGAGTCTCCATCTTCTACACGCAAGGCCACATTAGTTTCTAATTCTCGCATCAAGCGATCGCGTATTTGTCTTGAGGTTACATAAGTTCCTTCTTGTCCCGCAAACGGAGAATTATTTACCGAGAAGGTCATTTGTAGCGTCGGCTCATCAACTTTAATTAAAGGTAAAGCTTGAGGTTCGTTAGGACAGGTAATTGTTTCGCCAATATTGGCATCAGCAAAACCAGCAACTGCCACAATATTACCTGCACTGGCTTCAGGTAGTTCTACTCGCGCCAATCCTTTAAAGCCCATTAGCTTAGATATCTTAGCTTTAACAACGCTGCCGTCTTCTTGAATTAATGCTGCTTGTTGTCCAGCTTTTAGCACCCCGTTATGAATTCTGCCAATGACGATTCGACCTAAATAATCAGAATAATCTAGGGTAGTTACCTGTAGTTGTAAAGGCTTTTCTACATCCCCTGCTGGTGGTGGAACATGGTGAATAATCGCCTCAAACAACGGCTGCATATCCACCCCTTCATCTTCGAGATTTTCTTTGACAAAGCCCTGTAAACCAGAAGCATAAAGAGTGGTAAAGTCACATTGATCGTCATCTGCACCCAACTCAACGAACAAGTCAAATACTTTATCTACTGCGCCATCAGGATGAGCGCGAGGACGGTCAATTTTATTGACAACTACAATGGGACGCAAGCCTTTTTCTAAAGCTTTTTTTAACACAAAGCGAGTTTGGGGCATAGGGCCTTCATTAGCGTCAACGATCAATACACAGCCGTCTACCATACCTAAGACTCGTTCTACTTCTCCACCGAAGTCAGCGTGTCCTGGAGTATCAACAATATTGATTAAGGTATCTTTGTAACTAACTGCTGTGTTTTTAGACAGAATGGTAATTCCTCGCTCTCTTTCGAGATCATTTGAGTCCATGACACAATCTGGTACGTCTTCGCCTTCGCGGAAAATACCCGATTGTTTTAGTAGTGCGTCTACGAGAGTCGTTTTACCATGATCGACGTGGGCAATGATAGCTATATTGCGAATAGGAAGAGACATAAGATTGGTCTATAGACTTTTGTATCGTCAGCTCAAAATTTCTTAACAATTATAACTCAGTTCTGTTTTTATTTATATTTAAATGTTATGAGGAACAAATTTATGAAACGAAAACGAAGCTTTTGGTTAATTGCTATTGTAGGAATTATTTTCGATCAAATAACTAAATATTTGGTAGTACAGAATTTTCCCCAAATCGGTGACACTGTACCCTTATGGCCAGGAGTGTTCCATTTGACCTACGTAATTAATACAGGAGCTGCTTTTAGCTTTTTTCGCGGTCAGGTTGATATTTTACGTTGGATTTCTTTAATAGTTAGCGTGGTATTAATTATTTTTATCTGGTATTCCCCGAAATTAACTTTGCTAGAGCAATTAGGATATGGCTTTATTTTATCAGGAGCGATCGGCAATGGAATCGATCGCTTTTTATTTGGTTATGTGGTAGATTTTCTAGATTTTCGGCTAATCAATTTTCCTGTATTTAATTTAGCAGATGTGGCAATTAATATTGGAGTAATACTCTTATTAATTGCTAGTTTTACGAATCCATCCAAACCTAAAAAAACCCCCAATAAAAAAAATCATCCCATAACTAGATATAAATAATACTAGCCAGGGACAATCAAAGGCTTAGCAATCAATTGCATAGAGCAATTTCAATGCCGATCGCAGCTACATAGTTCTGTAAGTACGATAATTAATATTGGGGAAAATATTATCAATTTCCTCAACTTTTTCTAGCCATCCAGAATCTACTTTGTCGAGCAAAAGATCGTCGTAAATTTTATTAAAACGGAGTAAATGCGATCGCGTCCGTCGGATAGCATAGGGAACCATCGTGCCAGTACGCATAATAAATGCCCAGTCAGAAGACTGTGCCAATAGTAACTCTCTCGCAGCTTGGTTTAAAGCACGCCATTCCAATTTATCAGCAGGTTCACGATTCGCCAGATGAACCATTCTTTCTGCTGCTTTGTGTAAGTGGGGATAAATCCAAGCGTTAGTTTCATTTAACCAATATTCATGAAATCCTTTATAACCCCAGCTAGATTGGGAAGGACGACATACTTGTTGAGTGGGTTGCTGCTGTAAGTATTCCGACAAGTGAGTCATATCGTAAGTATTTTGATCGTACCAACTCTTGCGGAACAGAAAATCAATAAATTGAGGTCCTTCATACCACCAGTGACCAAATAACTCGGCATCGTAAGGTGAAACCACAATCGGAGGACGCTGCAACATTCCATTTAAATTCTGGATTTGTCGCTCCCGATTATACATAAAGTTACCTGCGTGTTCGGCAGCCTTTTCTCTTGCCCAATAAGGATCGTACAGACCTTTTTCTGATAATCCTCCATCACGGCTAGTAATTTTATGGTATTTGATCCCAGTGTTTTTGCGCTGACCATTGGGCATAATGTAGGGCTTAATATATTCATATTCAGCCTCCCAACCCAAATCTTTGTAAAATTCGCGGTACTCTACTGCACCTGGATATCCTACTTTAGAAGACCAAACCTGTTGTGAAGACTCATGATCGCGACCAAAAGCAGCTACTCCTGTCTCAGTAAAAATAGGAGCATAAGAACCATAGCGGGGACGAGGACGAGCATAAAGAATACCGTGTCCATCGGTTAAAAAGTAACGCAAGCCAGCATCGGCAAGCATTCTTTCTAGACCTTCATAGTAAGCACATTCTGGTAGCCAAATTCCCTTAGGAGGACGACCAAAGCTTTCTTCATAGTGTTCGCAAGCAACCTTAATCTGTGACCATACGGCTTGGGGATACATCTTCATCAAAGGAAGATAACCGTGAGTAGCACCACAGGTAATAATATCTAGGTTGCCACTATCAAGAAACTGTTTAAAAGCTGTTACCAAATCGCGATCGTAACTTTCCCAAGTTTGCCGAATTTGACTGAAGGAATTGGCATAATATTCCGCCAAGTAAAGCATATGACCGTTGTGCTTATGGCGTTCAGTCTCTTTGTCAATTAATTCTTGCAGTTGAGTTAGATGAGCGTCATAACGATCTTGCAGAAGTTCATCACGTAACATTGCCACCAAGGGAGGTGTCATACTCATGGTCATTTTGAAATCAACCCCATCCCGCTTCAAGTTTTCAAATACCTGAAGCAAGGGAACATAGGTTTCTGTAATGGCTTCAAACAACCATTCTTCTTCTAAGACAAAGTCGCTTTCTGGATGGCGGACAAAAGGTAGGTGAGCATGTAAAACGAGAGCAAGGTAACCAAGAGCCATGATGATAAGATATTTCTAAAAATTTTTTATGACCTAAATTAAGGAACTGAGGCAATCTGGGTAAATTTTATGATATCTTAATATTGTATTCTGAAAAAGTTTAGCTAGTAGAAAAAATCTCTTTTACTTCAAAAGCTGATGACAAATACTTAATATTATTAGTGAATAAGGAGTGTTATTTTAGATCAATTAATTAAGTATCGAGAGTGTTCTACACGGCTTACCTATTACATATAATTACACATATAAGAGTTTGAAAAGCTCTTTATAAATTTGTTGGGTTTTCATCTCTAGTGTTGCAATCTAACGAGCGACATCCCGATTACCAGAAACATAACAACCAGGGAGTATTGCTTCAACTACTATTTTTTATCGACAAACGTTCTTCTTCCAAAGAGCAGATCCAGCAGATCCAGGCTTATTTACAGGGCTTGAAATCAGATTACTCTTTCAGGTTAGATATAGTGGAGATAGACAAGCAGCCTCATTTAGTAGAACACCTCAAGCTAGTAGCTACTCCAGCTTTAGTCAAAATAGCTCCACCCCCAAGGCATACTTTAGCTGGAAGCAACCTAATCAAGCAACTAGAAAAGTGGTGGCCTCGCTGGCAAGCAGTTCAAGACAGCCAAAATAACTCAGACAAAAGTAATGATGGTCAAAACTCATTAGATAATCTGCCCGTTAAAATTCCAGATCAAGAAGGGAATTACGCAGAAAACATTAGACTTGCTGATGAGATATTTTGCTTACAAAAGGAAAAAGAAGAATTAGAAGCACAGTTACGCTTTAAAGATCAAATTCTTGCCATGCTGGTTCACGATTTGCGTACCCCTTTGACAGCCGCTTCGATGGCAATAGAAACTATTGAATTATCTGAAAAAAACAAAAACATAGAAGCAGTAAAGCTGGCGGCTCTCAAACAAAAGCTTTTTCGACAGGCAAAAACCCAGTTTGGCATCATGGATCGCATGATTAGTGAATTGCTGCAAAACTCTCAAAGTATGAGTGCCAAGTTACAGGTAAAACTTTCCCCATTAAGTTTGCAACCTTTGTGTCGAGAAGTGATCGCTCAATTTGATTCTAGACTGAAGCAAAAGTCGATGACCTTTGAGGAGGATATTCCCCAAGATATTCCTTTGGTATATGCCGACGAAGAACTAATCCGCCAATTGATTAGTAATTTACTGGATAACGCAATTAAATATACTCCAGAAAAAGGGCAAATTTCTTTGTCTATTTTGCACCGTACTAATCAGAAAATTCAAGTAAGTATCTGTGATACGGGGCTGGGAATTCCTCCAGAAAAAAGGAAGCGTATCTTTGAAGACAATTTTCGTCTTCAGCGCGATCGCGCTCAGGAGGGGTACGGATTAGGTTTAGCTATGTGTCATCAAATTGTCTGCGCCCACTATGGTCAAATTTGGGTTGAAAGTTCTCCTGAAGAAGGTAGTTGTTTTAAATTCACCTTACTGGTTTACAGATAGTTTTTGTCAGGGCAAACGGCTGTTTGCCCTGATGATGATAGATGTATCTGTAACGGTAAGATCAGCCTGTATTTCTCATTCCTGCGGCAATACCGTTAATGGTTAACATAGCACCTCGCAATAGTTCTTCTTTACTAAAACGGAAGTGGAGTGCCTGGGATTTGTCGTGTTGACGTAGACGCTTAATTAGTGCTACCTGCAAAAATCCTAAGGGGACAATAGTTCCGTTACGCAGTTGTACAGATCTTTGTAGTTCAGGATCTCCATCAAGCAGTTTCTTTTGACTATTGATTTTGAGAATCAAATCTTTAGTTAAATAATATTCCTGAGAAATTTGAGCAAATAGCTTTTGAAAACGTTCTAAATCTTCTGGTTGAGATAGTTCTTTGACATAGTGTTCGGCTATTTGTAGATCGACTTTAGCTAGAGTCATTTCGACTTTAGAAATCACCACTCTAAAGAACGGCCACTTTACAGAAAAATATTGTAAAAGATCGAGATTTTTTTCCGGTTCTTGGTCAAGAAATCCTTGTAAAGCAGAACCAACACCATACCAAGCAGGTAATAAAAAACGACTTTGAGTCCAGCTAAAAACCCAAGGAATTGCCCTGAGACTGCTCATATCTTTTTTCTTGTTAGCATTACCTTTGCCAGGACGTTTAGAAGGACGTGAGCCAATCTGTAGCTGACTAATAACATCCACAGGAGTGACAGAATGGAAAAAATCAACAAAATCTGGCTGTTCGTAGATTAAGGCGCGATATACAGTACGCGATCGCGCTGATAATTCTTCCATAATTTGATTCCAAGGCTCTACTCGGTCAAACCCACTACCCAATAAACTAGACTGAATCACTGCCGTAGTCATGGTTTCTAGATGATATAGAGCCAACTCTGGCAAGGAATATTTAGAGGCTAGAACTTCTCCTTGTTCGGTAATTTTAATTCTGCCTTTAATGGTATCCGTTGGCTGGGCTAAAATTGCCGAATAAGCAGGACCTCCCCCACGACCTACAGAGCCACCACGACCATGGAAAATTCGCAGTGATATGCCAAATTCAGAGGCAACCTTTTGTAATGCCCGTTGAGCTTTGTGAATCTCCCAATTACTACTAAGAAATCCAGAATCTTTATTACTATCGGAGTAACCTAACATTACCTCCTGAAGATCGCTGGGTTTTAAAGGAACTGGGCTAGTCTCTGTGTGGGTATTTTTGTTTTGAACCGCTGCTACGTGCTGATATCCCCCTGATAATGATGCCCGGTAAAGAGGTAGTTCAAATAGCTCCCGCATGACTGAAGGAGCGCGTTTAAGGTCTTCTACTGTCTCAAATAAAGGCACAATTCTGACGGTGGTATAGCAGGTGGCAGGGTCGTATAGTCCTGCTTCTTGAGCAAGTAACAATACTTCTAGGACATCACTAACAAAATTAGTCATGCTGATGATGTATGTTTGACAAATACCTCGCCCAAATTCTTGTTGCAGCAAACGCAGCATCTTCAAGGTTTCAATTGTTTCGCAGGTGGCTGCTGAAAATGGCATTTCTGCGGGAATTAAAGGTCTACGGGTTTTTAATTCCTGAGTTAACCAGGCGGTTTTTTCCCCTTCGGAAAGCTCATCATAAGGTTTGGGAAGAACTTGCAGGTATGCAGTGATTTCAGCTATCGCATCTGAATGACGAGAAGAATCCTGACGGAAATCTAGTTCGACCAGAGTAAATCCGTATACTTCAGCCTGACAGATTAAGTTATCCAATTCACGACAATGCAATCTAGTGGCGGCTAAACTGCTCTGCATTAACTTTAATTCAGCCACAAACTCTTCTCTCGAAGTGTAAATATTGTCGATATGAATTTCTGAGATTGCTTGTCTACCAGCGGCTGAAGCCAAAGCTTGATTTCGTTCTAAAGTATTTTTTAACCTTCGAGCAATGTAGGCCAACTTGAGACGGTAAGGCTCTTGACGGTAGCGAATCGCCAATTCTTCATAGATTTCAGGCATCTGCTGCTGATCTTGTTCTAGAGAATCTAACAGTTCTTGCCTGACATCACTCCAGTGTAAAGAAAGACTGAGTAACTCCCGTAATTGGTCGATCGACTTGAGATATTTTTCAATGACAATACTTCGCTGATAGCAAGCAGTTTCCCAAGTCACTTGGGGGGTCACAAAAGGATTCCCATCACGGTCAGAACCGACCCAGGAACCAAAATAACAAAAATTATGAGTTGGAGCAGACAAATGAGGGAAAGAACTAGCCAAAGATTGTTTCATCCTCGAAGCCAATTGGGGAATTACATCAAATAAAACTTCCTGAAAGTAATGTAAAGAGTAATCCACCTCATCCAATACTTTGGGTTTAAACTGATGTAGTTCATCAGTACGCCACCAAAGACGAATTTCCTCGGTTAGCTGATTAACCGCTTCACTGGCTTCCCAAGAGTCGGATAATCCCATTTCACGCATTACTTCTTCGGCAACATCTAGCTGCTCCAAAATATGCGATATGCGTCGTTGCTTTTTACGGATTGTGTGACGCACTATTTCCGTAGGATGTGCTGTAAAGACCAATCTAATATCCAATTGGTCTAATAATCTTTGCAGCATCAAAGGAGGCATATTTATTTCCTTGAGATAAGGAAAAAGCCAGTGAAATAAACCTGCTTTGTTACTGCTAGATACACTAGGTTCAATCCAATTACCTTTTAGCTGTTCTAATGCTGAATTATGAGTTTTACTTGAAGCTGTCTTGAAATGAGATTTTAAGCCATTGCCATTCGAGTTTTTTTGAGAAGATGCAGTATGAGTAACACGCTGAGAAAGCTTTTGTTCTCTAGATTCGTAGTGTTGTTCAATTATGTTAGTTAGTTGAAAATAAAGTGCAAATGCACGAGCTGCTTGAATAGCATCATTAAGAGCTAATTTCTCTATTAACTGCGGCACTGAAGATTGAGGAAATGAATCTGTTACTTGTCCCTCCGCAGAGGAAAGAGAGCGCATTTGCTGAAGTAGATCGAGCATTTCTTGTCCACGCTCAGAACGCAGCACGGACTCCCATAAATCTTCTATTAATTTTTGTCGATGGCGCAACAGTAAATAGGAGGCAGACAGGATGCTTACTTCCTGTTGATCCGCGATCGAAGATTGAACAACCGAACTCATAAAAACCTCTGCTTGGGGTATGTATATCTTGATTTGGTAAATGTATTAGAATATTCAGGATTTGCTGAACCAAAATAGCTATATTTATTTTGATAGCTATTTAATTTTCTTTGGGCGACACCCTTTTTATTAGTCACAGATTAATTTGTCTTTTTACCCTCATCTCTTGGGTTTATCCTCGAACAGGTGTAAGTGGCAGAGCAATCTGTGAGCGTTGGTCAAAACGAACAATTACAAACTAAAACAGGTTTTAATGACAATATCTTTAAATTATTATATTGAGAAGGCAATTTTAGCAAATATACTGTCATTAATAGTAAAGTTGACTGTATATTCTGCTAGCAGTAGCTTATTTGCTCAAGCTCAAGTTAATTGTGGTTGAAGTTAGGAAAATTGAGGACGGGCAAACGTTCTGAACGAAATATTTCTTCGCTAGCTTCCCCCAACTCGGTCATAAATTCCGTCAATAAATATAAAGTCAAAATGCCAATAATAAAAGGGCTGGTGGCGATACTCAATCCTAAAAAGGAGAGTAAGCAGGATATGTTATTAGGCTTCATGGTTTAGTTAATTTATATTCTCCATCTACCATTGTATGAACTTTAGGCGTTGGTAGCGCATAACTGCACTATATTTTCATTTTCTCTAGTAAAAGCAAAAATAGCACTGCTTATCTGTATATCTTGTACCAACTTAATCCTTATTCATGTTTAGAGAAATAAAAATGAAACAAACAATAATTCAAGTTGATGCTTTCACTAGCCAAGTTTTTCGAGGAAATCCTGCTGCGGTGTGTGTGCTAACAGCCGCTCAAGATGACCAATGGATGCAATTAGTAGCACAGGAAATGAATCTTTCGGAAACAGCTTTTCTAATTAAACAAGATCGAGACTATAGTTTACGCTGGTTTACCCCAACTACAGAAGTTCCTTTGTGTGGTCATGCAACTCTAGCTGGCGCGCACGTGTTGTGGACAGAAGGATACGCTTCAACTGGTCAGTCACTTAACTTTCAGACTAAAAGTGGCTTGTTGACTGCTAGATATCAAGATAACTGGATTGAGCTAGATTTTCCTGCTAATCGATCGCAAGATATACCGCCGATTACGAAACTGCAAGATGCTTTAGGAGTACTTATAAAAACTTTTTCTTATAATTCTTTGGGTTATCTCGTGGAACTACACTCCCCCGAACAAGTAAAACAGTTACAACCTAATTTTGCTTTAATTAAACAGTTGCCGATTTCTCAGGTCATTGTTACTAGCTTGGCAGCAGCTAACTCTGAATATGACTTTATATCAAGGTTTTTTGCTCCTGGATTGGGCATAGATGAAGATCCAGTTACAGGAGCGGCTCACTGCTGTCTTGCTCCCTACTGGCGCGAGCGCTTGCAAAAAGATAATTTTTTAGCTTATCAAGCTTCTCATCGCGGTGGGGTAGTTAAAATTAATTATAGTGGTGGCGATCGCGTTTTGCTTCAAGGACAGGCGATAACTGTAATGCGTGGAGAACTTTTATAATCAATTTCTGGGAAAACCACAACCAATTAATCCTGACTGCCATTTAATTGTTCTTTTAAGGCCGCTAGAGAAGACCAACGGCTATCCACCTGGAATTGATCACTTTGAGATGTCTTGGCTGCTCCTGGGCAATTTTCACCACATACTTGTCTGAGTGGTAGAGCCAAAGATAACTGTTCAAAAAGCCAGGTTTCAGGCTCAAAATGACCATTAGGAGGAAGAGTTTCTGATAAATCTTCCATCGGCACTTCCCTTTCTGTCGGCAGATCTTCAACCTTTTCTACTTCAGATGCTAGCCAGATTAATTCTGAAGTGTTGATCCTGAGACGATGATTATAATTTTGTAAACAGCGATCGCAAGCTAGGGTGATAATCGTTTCTGCTTGAGATATTATCTCTAAAAAATTGCCCCCGTGGCGCACATTGATAGTACCTTTTACAGGGGTCAAAGTATTTAATCGGGCAATGTGATCGTTAACAATAATTTCTGCTTGGCGTTTTGGTGCTTTTAGCAGATGAGGAATATATATCGCTTCCATTATTTACCTAATTTTTGACGCAATATTACGCAATATTTTCACAACTTGCCTAGATCTATATGTTCAGAGTTAGGGTTGTTGCAAGCGCACAATTAATCTTCTATCTGGCTCTTGACCCCGACTTTCAGTCATTAAATCTTCAACATTCTCTAGCAAAGAATGTATTTGTTTCCTTTCTGCTGAAGACAAACTTGGTATTTCAACTTCCTGACCTGTTTTTCTTACCCGATCTATCGCCTTTTGAGTTAAAGCAGCTAACTCTTGATTGCGTTTAACCCTATAACCATCTAATTCAATCACAAAAGAGTTTTGGGTTTCTGGATCGGCATTCAAATTGAGTATGGTGTTGGCAAGATACTGAATAGCATCAATACTTTCACCTTTGTTGCCAATTAGTTGCTGTCTTTGCTCTGGAGTAAAATTGCTACCGTCTATATTTAACCAGTTAGATTTTAAATCAGTTGTTAGTGTTTCAAATCCTTCTGTAGTTACTTGAGCAGCCAGACCCATAAAGTCTAAAAGCTGCTCTAACCATTGTTTACCTGACTGAAGTTGACTTTCCACGATGGTTGATGGTTATTAACCTGAAGTTTTTTCTTTTTTCTTAGAGCGTTTGCGCTCAAAAGGAAGAGCATTTCTTTTAGCGGCAGCTTCTGCCTTTTCCTGTTCTTCTAAGATTTTCTGTAAGTTCTCTGGTAGAGGCTCTCGCATCAAAAACCAAGATTGACCAACTTGGAAGAAATTAGCCACTACAATATACAACAAAACTCCAGCAGGTAGAGGAAAGAATAAAAACATTCCACTAAATAGCAAGGGAGTTATCTTATTAATTGTTTGTTGTTGGTCTGCACCACCACTTTGCCCGCTAGTCATCTGTTGGTTGACGTAGATACCTACACCAAACATCAAGACCATAGCCAAGATGTCAAAGTTAATATTGCCATTTTCATTAGTTACGCCAACTCGACCCAGTTTTTCAATAAACAGAAATCCAGTATTAGCAGCAATCCCAGGAACAGTAACTTGGATGGTAGCATCCCCTGGCTCTAAGGCTTTAATTGTTCCATCTTCGTTGATTTTTAATCTTTCAGAACCTTTAGTAACTTCTAAGTTAGGCTCAATATTGGTGACCGAGTATTCTTTCAACCAAGTATTCAGAGATTTACCCTCAATAGTTTGTAATTCTACCTTAGTGCTTTCTCCTACGGCTAACTTATTACCACCAGGCAACATTGCCGCAATTTTGTCGTGAACTCCATCGTCGATGTAAATATTTTTTGGTTTAGTGGCAAAAGATTGAGGGGCAACCCGTTCTATTTGCTCTCTAGGCAGAATTTGAACATTAATGTCGTAAGGAGTATCAGTAAAAGGCGATCCTCTCAATGTGGCAAAGAGAGCAAACAAAATTGGCATTTGCAGCAATGTCGGACCGCAACCTGCAAGAGGATTACCAAACTCCTGCATAACTTTTGCTGTTTCTTCCCGCTGCTTTTCTGGGTCGTTTTTATATTTTTGTTTAATCTGTTCTTGCCGCTCCTTCATTAAAGGTTGAACGATTTTCATTTTACGCATGTTGCGAATTTGTCCTGCACTTAGGGGAACAACCGCAAGACGAATTACAATTGTCAGAGCTATAATTGCAAAACCATAGCTTGGCACAATCCCGTAGAAAAAATCTAGGATTGGAAGCATGATGTTGTTTGAAAGAAAGCCGATACCAAAATCCATTTTTTAATCTGTCCAGCCTTTGCGGAATAACTTCAATTTTCTGTCCAGTTTAGCCTATCGCCCCTGAGGAAAACCAATCTAAACTGTTGTAGTTTAGTGTTTTTAGTTAACTTGAATTGCTTCAAGGGGTCTGCCTGTTTTTGCCGATGCTTTTTCAGAAATATAGTCGTAGATATCTCTAAACTGGGGAACGGCACGCATCTCTAAACGGCTTTTATCTCTTAGAGTTACTACTAAGTCTCCCCATAGACCAACTCCTCTGGGAACTTTTACTATCTTGATAACTTCAGAATAAATAATGTCTGTTCGTTCTCTGCCCATCCAGCCACCAGTCACGCAAATTCGGCGGTCTGTAATGCGATAGCGCAACCACAAAGCTCTGACAATCGCACCGACTGTCAAAGGGATACAAATTACGGTAAACGCTAATAATATATTGAAGATCAAATCCCCAACATGAGGACCACCTTCGAAATAGACTTCTTCTTTAATACCCATTGATTATTTTTGATTCTTTTAATAACTCTTCTAATTCTCGCAAAAAATGTTCATATTTGCATTTAACTGCCTTGGGTTTGACGACAATTACTATCTTCCAACCAGGTCGAATTTTGGACAAATTGCTTCTAATTACGCCTTTGATCTGTCTTTTGATGCGGTTGCGAACTACAGCTTTTTTACTAACTTTTTTGCTAATGGAGATACCAATCTTTGTTTCTTGAGTAGAAACTGAGTTATCTTGCTCCTTAGACCAAAGTGCGACTAAGGTTAAATGAGGACTGTAACGACGGATGCCCTGATCGTAAACAGCCCTATAATCTTGCCGATTTCTTAGTCTATGAGCTTTTGGCAATCCCACATTAATTAAACTGCCAAGCGATGGCGACCTTTCTTACGGCGAGCCTGAACTACTCTTTTACCGTTACTGGTGCGCATACGAGCGCGAAAACCAGACTTTCTTTTTTGTTTGCGGTTGGTTCCGCCCAAAGTACGCTGAGTCACTGATTATTTCCTCTGTAAAATTCATCTAACTGCCAGGGCAAAAAGCCACAATCTATAATTTTACTATAAGATTATGGATTGATACTTAAAACCCATGCTCCAACTCGCTCAGGAACTGGTGCATTGGTGGCTGGAACAACTTGAGCATAAAAGTAATATGTTCCTACTTCAGGGTTTTTCGTATTAGACATAACAATCTCTAATTTTTTAGGGTCTTTTAGAGGTTCGGCAAGATTTATCTGAACAAATCTATTTTCTTCATCCCAGATTACTTCTTTTAGGGGTAAAGATTGTTTCTTATCTCCGTTTGGTCTAACCTCAATTTTATCGGTATCAAATTTGCCGTCAAAATAGTCAGGGTAAGAGATGACAAACTGAGTTGCTCCATTCTGTAATTTCTTTTTGGGTATTCTGAGACGATAGCGATCGCGTTGCTCGGCAATGCCACCAAAATCTAAATAATAATTAAGAATGTCAACATCTCTGTCCCCAAAGATAAGTAAGCCTGGTGTTCCTTGAGCCATAGCAATGGTATGAACTCCCCCAAGAGTACAGGTAGCTAAGGTTAATGCAGTTAATAAAGGTTTGAAAAATGATTTACGAAGAAACATAATTGTTTTAATTAGAGTGTTTTAATTAGAGGTGAATTGTTACTAAACTTTACTATTTTATTGACATTAGTATGAAATTAGTAAAGGTATCAAGTTGTCGGACGCTATTAAATTTAAAAAGTGCCACTTATCTTGTTTAGTTGTTAATTTTACTTTTTAGTTAGTAATAGCAGGAAATCGAGAACTATATAGCTGAGTTATCAATTGTGAAATTGAATCTTACTCTATATTTCTGCTCTTTTTTCTAATTGATGACACGTCCTAGTATTCAATCAAATTAATAATCGGTATCTGAGGTAATTTTTTTCTTCCTGCCAAAGCTAATAATTCAATGACAAAAGCACAACCAATAACTTCTGCACCCACTTTTAATAATAGTTCAGCGGCGGCTTTAGCTGTTCCTCCAGTAGCTAATAAATCATCAACAATCAGGACTTTTGCTCCTGGTGCGATCGCATCTTGATGAATTTCTAGCCGATCCATGCCATATTCAAGTTCATAAGCTACTGAATAAACAGAGGAGGGAAGTTTCCCCGGTTTACGTACAGGAACAAAGCCAGCATCTAGCTGATAAGCCAAAGGTGTCGCAAAAATAAAACCTCGTGATTCCATACCAACAACATAATCTGGTAATAAATTTGCCTCCCGACATTGATGAGCCAGCTGATCTACAGTGTAGCGTAGTCCTTCAGGATTACTGAGTAACGTGGTTATGTCCCGAAAAACAATTCCTGGTTGAGGAAAATCTGGAATATCGCGAATTAAAGATTTGAGTTCCATAAATAAACGTCAATAAATTAGATTCAATCCATCTTTTAGACAAATAGCTGTGGCATCATAGCACCATAGATTTATTTGTTATCCTCGACAAAGAATAATACATATAACTAAAATATGGAATTAATTTTATAATGAGCCAATCTGCAAGTTTAGAATCGGATTTTCATTATCCTGTGGAAAACCAAGCTTCAATTTTAAGCACTTTACCCGACATACCCCTACCATCTAAGAGGTGTTCACCTCGTACTCAAATACAAATTGATTTGCTGTTATTAGCTTTAGAAGCTTTAGAACTAGGTGGCTCGGAACAAATGTTGGCGATGGCAAGACAGTTGGAAATAGATGGCATTATCAAACATCGTGTCAATCTATGGCGTTTGCGCTGTAGTAATCCTTGGCGACGTTCTTATACTAGAGATTATTTAAGTTTAGACCAAGCCAAGGCTTTGATTATTATTGCTGGTTATCGAGCTAAAGAGCTGATGGTACTTATTAGACAATTATTGCTGGCAGAACAACAGATGCGAGAAAAAAATCTGCCCATCGAAAATCATTTTCGTCTTTCGGAATATTTAGAAAGATTTCGCGCCCATTTTCGTAGTCGGATGAACTCTCGCCGTGCTAGAGTATCAGCCTATATTGCCTCAGAAGAACAGTTGAACAAACTGGCTTTATCCTTGTTAAACAAGCTGTTGTTTTGTACAGGAACAAGAGGAATGCAGAGAGTTTGGTTTAGTTTGTTTGATGGAGAAGTGGCATAAAAAATGAATATCAAACGACAGTATAGTTTGCCTAACTGCAATTTGGTTTTGGAAGGACTAGAAGATGCTAATACAGAAAGTGTTGATATTTTAGATGGACAGCCCCCTATGTCTATTTTGATTAATGCTGAGTGTAATTTTTTAAATTCTAATCAAAAGTTAAGCGGTGGTAGCGTTTTTTTAGAAAACTTATCCCGAGCAGTAAGTACATATGCTCAGGGATTTTTGAGTGGCTTGTCTCAACCCAACCAAGACATCACTGAATATCCTCAGATATCTATTGAACCCGTTGGTAAGCAAAATCTTCATCGCTTAACTCTTGAGCCTGAACCAAATAGCGATGAGGAAAAAGCTGAGGTTAATTTAACCACAGTAGAGTTGTTTGATTTAGTAGATGCGATCGATCAGTTTTATAGCGATCGCAGTACTTTGCCGCATATGACTTTGATACTACAAGCTGTGAGCAAACGCTATCGTAAACCAGAGCAACCTCTTGCAGAAAGACTAACTCCCGTAATAGTTGGATTTACTAGCTTAGCAGTGGCAGCAGGAGCTTTGTTTTTGATTCCTCCCCCCCAAATGCGTCCACCAGAACCGGCCCCAGCTAATAATACAACCGAGACTAGGCCAACTACGACTGAAAGCACCCCACCTACTACAGAATCTAATCCTAATTAAGATAATTGATTTTGGATGATTTTGGATTTTATTTTTCGCTAACATACGAAATTATAGTTTATTTGTAATATTTTAGTTTCATAGAGAAAAGTTGCATTTTCAACCATGAAAATGTTTTTTTATGTATGGTTAAACTCTGATAATTGGTTAGTTAATCCGCTAATTATTAAATTTATTGGTTACTGGTTATGACTGACAAAAGAATAAAAAATAAAGACAAAGTGCAGCTTTAATGGTTTGTTTTCTGATTAAAATAAGCATCTAGACAAAATTAATTACAGATTAAAACTATTATTTTAATTATATTTTAATCAAGAGAAAGCATATTTAATTACACTTTTAAGAAGAATTATTATTTTGCTGAGTATAATTATCTAAATTATTGCTAATAAAAACTATTTTATAAAAGTGAATCTCAGTTTTATCGACATATTTTTGAAGATATTTTAGTGCATTTTATTTTGGCATTTCATTTTTTTCTATCTTTAAAAATATCTTTTTTAAAATTATTAATATTGACCAGTAGCTTATTTTTTGTTTAATAACCAATAGTATTTTTAACCACATTTATTATTAATAGATTATCGCAAGTTTTTACTAAAACAACCAAGTTAAAGGCTACTAATATAAGCGATTTAGTCAATTCTGTATCATAAAATATTATTTAAGAATTCATATCAATAGTTAGAACTACTAACATTTTCGTTACAAAGATCAAATATTATTAGATTGTCAAAAAAAAAATGACAATGAGATTTTTCTGAGAATAATAAAGTAACTCGGATAATTTAAGAATCTCACCAGGAGCATCCCATTTTGGATAAAACATGATGAGCTCAACAGTATAATCTTTGATTTATCGTCTATCAAAAAAATATATTTGCCGAAACAGGATGCTCCCATCTTCCCCCCCTTGTACATTGGAGTATTGGAGCTTCTTAAAATGATTCGTGTGTTGATTGTTGATGATTTAAAACTAATTTGTCAAGGAATAAAAGCGATGTTTGCTTCTGTGACAGACATTAGCTTGGTGGGATTTGCCCACAACGGTAAAGAAGCAATTAAGCAAACTCTTAAAGAAAAGCCTGATATAGTCTTAATAGACGTACTTATGCCTGTCATGGGTGGCATAGAGGCTACGAAGGAGATAACGAAACAGTTTCCTGAAGTAAAGGTTATTGTTCTGAGTACTTTTGAGGATGATCCTATTATTTGTGAAGCAATCGCTGCTGGAGCAAAAGGATATTTGCTGAAAAGCATGAATATTGAAGAATTAGCTTCAGCAATTCGTACAGTTAATAGTGGCTTTGCTCAGTTAGCTCCTGGAGTTATTGATAGCTTGGCAAAAACTGCCCTCAATAACTCAAATTTCCATCAGTTAGAAAGCTCTGCTCACGCAGCTTTTACTCTTGATTATAGTAAAACAGAGGTTCAACCCGAACTTAGTAAAGTTCAATCCAAAACTAAGAAGAAAGCTAAAAAAGTCAAGAAAAAACCAGAAAAACCATTATTCCGTTATGGTGATTGGATCACACTAGTGATTGGAATATTTTTGCTATCTCATACAGATGGCATGGGACATCATCTAGGACACGCAGGGTTATTTTGTTTAATGCTTGCCCTGATTGCTCGTCCGATTCGTTTTTTATGGGATGCGCCCCTAAAATATCGCAGAACGATCGGAATCTTCGCTTTTGCTGCTACGGTAGCCCACGCTATCTATGCTACCGATCATGTTTTAAATTCCAACTTAGCGACAATTTTATCGCTGTCACTCAAACATCAATGGGCAATGTGGGCAGGTATTTTGTCTTTGGCGATGATGGCTCCTGCTGCAATAACTAGTTTTCAGAGTTTACAGAAAAAACTAGGTAAAAACTGGCGCAAGATCCATTTGCTAACTGTTCCATCTCTAGCTCTAGCTATATTACACACAACATTGATCGGACCTCATTACATGGGAGAGTTAGAGATGGAAATTATTCATCATCTACGTACATATTCTATTGGTGCAGTTGCACTATTAGTTTTTCTAATGCGCCAGCGAATATTTTGGTCGGTATTGGGATTAAGTGGTATGGGCAAGTACAGTAAGAAAAGTCAAATTAAAAAATAATGTTGTTCAATGTTATTCAACTTAACTAGAAATTATTGAGTTAAGAAAGGTTCGAGAGTTAAGTATCACTATTTAATTTATATGTAAGTAGAGCAGCAAAATAAGTAGAGCAGCAAAATTAAATAATTTAGGGACACGGAGAAAATCAAGGCATTTTTATCACATAATCACATTTGTATATTCAAATATTCATAAAATAGATTATATACTTAATATATCTAAATATTAAAATAAACATCTTTATAATAATGCCTCAAACTGCTTTAAATTTGATTGCGGTAGGAATTTTTGTGATGACAATGTCATCTTTATTAGGGCCGATCTTTAATATTCCTCCTGTTGTTCCTGCTGCTGTTACCTTTGGTATTTTGAGTTTAGCGACAGTAGATACCCTAAGTTGGAATAGTAAAGGGGTTTCTTTGTTGTTAGACTTATTTGCTTCTGCTGAACAACGTCAAAGAATTATTCACCATGAAGCAGGACATTTTTTGACTGCTTATTTTTTGGGTATTCCGATCACAGGCTATACTTTAACCGCCTGGGAAGTTTTGCAACAAGGACAGCTAGGCAGAGGAGGAGTTAGTTTTGACACTGAAGTATTAACTGTTAAACCCTTGGATCTTCAGAAAATGCGTTTAACCTTAGATCGCTTTTGTACTGTTTGGATGGCAGGAATTGCCGCAGAAAAAATCGCTTATGGCAATGCCCAAGGAGGTGTAGAAGATCGAGAACAGTTAAAACAAGCATTAATAATGGTAGGTTTACCAGAAACAGCTTATCCTTTGAAAGAACGTTGGGCGCAGTTACAGGCAACCAATTTGTTAACTAGACACCAAAAATCTTATGCAGCTTTAATTGAAGCTATGAAACAAAGAGCTTCTGTAGAAGAATGTTATGCGGTAATACAAGAACACTGTAATGCTGACAGTGAAGCAATAACCACTAATTAACTAATTAACATTGGGTTGCTGAAATTTATAAATATCTTGAATTACCTGTACCCAACCATCAGCAACAGATTGTAAAATGCGATCGCCTTTTTCTTTAGTCGCAACGGTAGCATCTCCCATAACCCCACTTGTACTTAATTCTTGGGTTAGCCATGCAAAAGGTAATTTTCCTTCCATATCTAACAGGCTATTTTCTGGTAAACCTTGGGGGTATTCTTTGACCGCTTGATTCATCTGTACCTGTTCTGGTAGCAGAGAAAGCATGATACTCGTCTCAGCATCTCCTGCGTGAATGCCGTATTCTTGTTCTTGGGCAGTGAGTAAATCACCCACAATATGGGGGACTCGCCAAGTAAATAAGGGAAATACGGCAAAGTCTTGATATTCTTGGTGGATATCTCTGGCGGCTATCTCCATAATTTGCGGTTGTCCGCCGTGAGAATTCATCAATACTAGCTTACGAAAACCTGAGCGATAAATGCTTGCTGCCATTTCTTTGATTATAGACAATAGGGTTGTGGCAGTAAGAGTAATTGTGCCAGGGAAACCCCAGTGTTCATTAGATTTTCCATAATATAGGCACGGTAAGGCATAAGCAGGAAGAGTTGGCTCTAATTGACCCAAAGCTTTACCTAATACTCCTAAACTGATGGCAGAATCGACAGCAATGGGTAAGTGTGGCCCATGTTGTTCGATCGCTCCTATTGGTTGAATAATAACCACATTTTTTTTATCTGGCATCTGTTTTATTTCTGGCCAGGTTAAATAGGGAAAATAGCGTTGGGGTGGGATAAAGCCATGCATCATAAAAGTATCACTGTAGATCCTGAGTTGTTGGTCTGATCAAGTATTCTAGCAACGTAACAAGAATTAATGACAAACGCTATAATTGCTTCAATAATCTACTGCTCAACTATCAACTAAATAGAATTTTTAATGATGAAAAACTTATTATGTCTTCTAGCTGCATCTGCTAGCTTTGTGGCTTTATTACTAGTCGCTAATACTGCAATAGCTGCTCCTAAAATAGATAATTCTCTTGCTCAAACTATAAATCAAACAACATTACAGCAAGTTAGTTTAAATGTTATTAGTCCTAATTTAGAATTTGTTAATGAGCAGAATAACTCTATGTTCGATCATTTGAGCTGTTCTTGCTCTATTTGTACTCAAGCTATTGAGGAAACAAGTATTAGTATTTGACAATCTTGCTCAATTTTTTTGGTCAGTTACTGAATTGAATAGTTAACTTTAACAAGTTGAACTCAAGAGATAAATTATTGTTTTATTTTTTTGAGTTCCTTTTTTTTAGTTACCATCTAATTAGATAAGTAAATCCACTATATGGCGGTTCTCGAAAAGCGTGAAGTACACCTCGGTTAAGATAGGTTCGGAGGCAAGGAGTACTCGCTACCCTAAAGGA
>JAAUYG010089797.1_pt1 | contig 21191 bp, 16 predicted proteins | sample 7278091 | NCBI WGS metagenome assembly JAAUYG01 (sample SAMN14350201, study PRJNA611818) | marine sediment metagenome | isolation source: surface marine sediment (0.6m) | place: French Polynesia: Moorea | collected 2018-08
CGCAACCAGCAGGGCCTTGGGCGTCGAGGAGGGAAAGGCGGCGCAGTCGACCTCGACCCGCCTTTCGGCAAGCTCGAGCGGCTTGGGCGAGAAGCCGGTCGAGCAGGCGGCCAAGCCCAGGCACAACCCGAGGCACCGCAGCGCCCCCCAGCTTCGCCATCCCCGCCCTTGGCCATACCTTGCCATGCGCGAACTATAGCAAGGCAATTCTACTTTTGCATGACTTGGGTGAGGGGCTCTCGCGACAAACAGAGCGGACTCTCGGCGCGCCGCGGAACAGCACAGCCCCTAGGTCGCCATGCCCGGCAGCGGCGGCGGGCCGTGGCGGTTCCGCTCCGGGTCGCCGGGCATGACGAAGAAGTAGAGCAGGACGAAGGCGCCGACGATCGGCACCAGGTAGATCAGCAGCCAGAGGCCGGAGCGGCCGACGTCGTGGAGCCGCCGGACCGACACGGCGAGCGACGGCAGGAAGGTGACCGCCATGAAGGCCAGCAGGAAGATCTTGAAGGGTGTCTCCAGGCCGCCGGTCTTCTCGGTGAAGGCCCGCCGGAAGGCCGCCCCCGAGAGGTCGAGCGCCTCGACGCCCTCGACCACGCCGACGCCGAAGCCGAGGGTCCAGAGCAGAAGCACGGAGAAGAGCGTCCAGTACCAGAACTCGGCGCGTCCGGACCGCCCCCAGAAGTTCCCGAAGTTCCTGAAGACCGAATCCAGCGACAGGAAAAAGATCATCCGCCCTCACCCCTCCCAAGCCGCAATGGGCCAAGCCGCAATGGGAGACGGCGGGAATCTACTCCACCGTCACCGACTTGGCGAGGTTGCGGGGCTGGTCGACGTCGGTGCCCTTGACCACCGCCGTGTGGTAGGCCAGCAGCTGGACCGGCACGGCGTAGAGGATGGGCGCGACGAAGGGGTCGACCTTGGGCAGCGCGATGCTGTGCTGGGCGCCCGCGCCGAAGCGCTCGATGCCCTCGGCGTCGGAGATGAAGATGACCCGGCCGCCGCGGGCGATCACCTCCTGCGCGTTGGACGCGGTCTTGTCGAAGAGCGGGCCCGAGGGCGCGCAGATGATCACCGGCACGCCGTCGTCGATCAGCGCGATGGGCCCGTGCTTCATCTCGCCGGCGGCATAGCCTTCGGCGTGGATGTAGCTGATCTCCTTCAGCTTGAGCGCGCCTTCCAGGGCCAGGGGATAGAGGCTGCCGCGGCCGAGGAAGAGCACGTCGCGGGCCTCGGACAGCTCCTGCGCCAGGCGCCGGAGCGCCCGGTCGTGGTTGAGGATCTCGGCCGCCCGGGCCGGCACCTCGGTCAAGGCGGCGGAGAGCTCGGCCTCGCGCGCCGCGTCGATGGCGCCGCGCGCCCGCGCCGTGACCAGCGTCAGGCAGGCCAGGGCCGTCAGCTGGGTGGTGAAGGCCTTGGTCGAGGCGACGCCGATCTCCGGCCCGGCCAGGGTCATCAGGACCGCGTCGGACTCCCGCGAGATCGCGCTTTCGGGCACGTTGACGATGGACAGGATCTGCTGCCCCTGCGACTTGGCGTAGTGCAGGGCCGAGAGGGTGTCGATGGTCTCGCCCGACTGCGAGATGAAGATCGACAGCCCGTCTTCGGGCATGGGCGCCTCGCGGTAGCGGAACTCCGAGGCGATGTCGATCTCGACCGGCTGGCGGGCGATCTGCTCGAACCAGTACTTGGCGACCATGGCGGCGAGGAAGGCGGTGCCGCAGGCCGAGATGGTGATCCGCGGGATCTTGCCCAGGTCGAAGGGCAGCGCCGGCAGGGTCACCTCGCGCGACAGCGGGTTCAGGAAGGCGTGCAGGGTGTCGCCGATGACCGCCGGCTGCTCGAAGATCTCCTTCTGCATGAAGTGGCGGTACTGGCCCTTGCCGATGGCGGCGCCCGAAAGCGCGGTCTGGGTCACCTTGCGCTCGACCACGGCGTCGGTCTCGTCGTGGACCGTCGCGCTCTCGGGGCTGACCTCGACCCAGTCGCCCTCCTCCAGGTAGCAGATCCGGTCGGTCAGGGGCGCCAGGGCCATGGCGTCGGTGCCGAGGAACATCTCGCCCTCGCCGTAGCCCACCGCCAGGGGGCTGCCACGGCGCGCGCCGATCATCAGGTCATGGCGCCCGGCGAAGACGATGGCCAGCGAGAAGGCGCCCTCCAGGCGCTTCAGGGCGGCGGCCACCGCCTCCTGCGGCGTCTTCTGCTGGTTCAGGCCCTCGGTGATCAGATGGACCACGACCTCGGTGTCGGTCTCGGTCTCGAAGCGGTGGCCCAGGCCGGCCAGCTCCTCGCGCAGCGCGCGGAAGTTCTCGATGATGCCGTTGTGGACCAGCGCGACCCGCTCGTTGGCGTGGGGATGGGCGTTGGTCTCGTTGGGCACGCCGTGGGTGGCCCAGCGGGTGTGGCCGATCCCAGTGGTGCCCTCCAGGGGCTCCCGGCTCAGGCGCTGCTCGAGGTTGACCAGCTTGCCCTCGGCCCGGCGGCGCTCGATCTTGCCGTTGACCAGGGTCGCCACCCCGGCCGAGTCGTAGCCGCGGTACTCCAGGCGCCTCAGCGCGTCGACCAGGAGCGGCGCCGCCGGCGCCTTGCCCAGGATTCCGATGATGCCGCACATGGATCAGCCGTCCTTTGCCTTGGGTTCGCCGTCAGCCTTCCCCGTCTTCTGCTTCAGCTCCCGATAGCGCTTGGCCCGACCCTGTCTGTTCTGCTGATCGTTGCGCTCGACCGCCAGGGCGTCCTCGGGCACGTCGCGGGTGATCGTGCTGCCGGCGCCGACGATCGCCCCGGCGCCGACCTTGACCGGGGCGACCAGCGCGGTGTTGGAGCCGATGAAGGCGCCCGCCCCGATCTCCGTGCGCGACTTGGTGAAGCCGTCGTAGTTGCAGGTGATGGTGCCGGCGCCGACGTTGGCCCCCGGGCCGATCTCGGCGTCGCCCAGGTAGGTCAGGTGGTTGGCCTTGGCGCCCTTGCCGAGCCGGGCGTTCTTGACCTCGACGAAGTTGCCGACCTTGGCGCCTTCCGACAGCTCGGTGCCGGGCCGCAGGCGGGCATAGGGCCCGACCGTGGCCCCGGCGCCGATGCGCGCGCCTTCCAGGTGGCTGAAGGCGCGGATCCGCGCGCCCTCGCCCACCGACACGCCGGGCGCGAAGACCACGTTGGGCTCGACCAGGACACCCGGCGCCAGCGCGGTGTCGTGGCTGAACCAGACCGCGGCCGGATCGATCAGGGTCACCCCGCCGGCCATGGCGGCGGCGCGCAGGCGGGTCTGCATCTCGGCCTCGACCACGGCCAGCTCGGCCTGGGTGTTGACGCCCTGGACCTCGGCCTCGCTCGCCTCGACCACGGTGGCGTGCAGCCCGGCCTGGTAGGCCAGGCGGTAGACGTCGGGCAGGTAGTACTCGCCCTTGGCGTTGTCCTTGCCGACCTTGGCCAGCAGGTCGAAGAGGCTCTCGCGCTCGGCCAGCATGACCCCGGCGTTGCAGAGGTCGATGCGGCGCTGCGCGGCGTCGGCGTCGACCGCCTCGACCACGCCGGTCAGCCGGCCGGTGTCGTCCAGCAGCATGCGGCCGTAGGGCGCCGGGTCGGCGGCCCGGAAGGCGAGCGCCACCAGCGCCGGGGCCGGCTGCGCGGCCCGCGCCGCGACCAGGCGCTTCAGGGTCGCCACCGTGATCAGGGGCGTGTCGCCGAAGACCACCAGGACGTCGCCCTCCCGATCGACGTCCGCCAGCGCCTCGGCCGCGGTCAGCACCGCATGCCCGGTGCCGAGCTGCTCGCCCTGCACCACGCAGGGGTGCGGCGCGGCGGCGGCGGCCGTCTCCGGCATGTCGGGCCCGACGACCACGACGATGCGGGCCGGGTCCAGGGCCTGCAGGCTGTCCAGGACGTGGCCCAGCATGGCGCGGCCGGCGACCTCGTGCAGCACCTTGGGGCGCCGGGACTTCATCCGGGTGCCCTTTCCGGCGGCTAGCACGACGCAGACGAGGTGATCGGAGGCCATGTGAGTGTTACGGTGGATGCTTGCGGGCGTTCCAGGACCCGCGCCTTGCCAGCCGGACTGGGCGCTGGCAAAAGACCCGGGCCTGCCGAGCACTTGCCACAAGGGGCAGGCGGACCGCAAGTCATCATTGCTTTGGGGCGGATTTATGACCGCAGCGCAGCCCGGGCGCCGATCCGCCCTGCTCTTCGACCTGGACGGCACCCTGGTCCACAGCCTGCCCGATATGGCCGGCGCCCTGAACAGCCTGCTCGAGGAGCTGGCCCTGCCCGGCCTCGCCGTGGAGGAGGTCCGGCAGATGATCGGCGACGGCATCCCGGCCCTGGTGCACCGCGCCCTGGAGGCCGAGGGCCAGGCCGCCCAAGCGCTGGCGCTGGAGGAGGCCGAGATCGTCCGGCGCTTCCGGGGCCACTACCGTGCCCGCCTGACCCGAGAGACCCGGCCCTATCCCGGCGTGGTCGAGACGCTGAGCCGGCTGCGCGACGGCGGCTGGTCCATGGCGGTCTGCACCAACAAGGCCGAGACCCCGGCGCGCGAGATCCTGGACGACCTGGGCCTCGCGCGCTTCTTCGACGGCCTGGCCGGCGGCGACACCTACGCCGCGGCCAAGCCGGCCGCCGACCCGCTGCTGGGCCTGGCCGAGGTCCTGGGCCGGCCGAGGGCGGAGACGGTCATGGTCGGCGACAGCCCGGCCGACGTCGGCGCGGCGCGCAACGCCGGCATGGCGGTGGTGGCGGTGTCCTACGGCTATCGCAAGGTGCCGGCCGAGGCGCTGGGCGCGGACGCCCTGATCGACCGCTTCGACGACCTGCCGGCCGCCCTCGGCGGCCTGATCGACGCGATGGGGTGACCCGAGCGCCTTCGCTCGGCGCGGCGCTCAGAAGTCCAGGCCGGCCGGCTGCACGCCGCGGCTCAGGCGGGCGTCGACCATGTGGATGATGATCGAGAAGAAGTCGTTCTTGGCTTCCAGGCGGACCGGCACCGGCGGCACGTCCTCGAGGATCGGCGCCAGGAAGATCCGCAGCTCGTTGTACTCGTGCTCGTCCTCCTTGGTGTCGTGCCAGAAGCCGCCGATCTTCTTCATGCCGGCCCTGCACTCGACCGCCGGTCCGGCGTAGGGCGAATAGCTGGTCTCCGAGACCTCGGCCGGGCCGATGTGGCGCACCACCATGTCGTAGCGACGGCGGCCGTCGAAGACCGGGATCTCGCCCTGGCAGCGGCCCAGGACCGCGGTCTGCTCGAGCAAGGTGAGGACCGCGCTCATCGGGTCCACGGTGCCGACGATCTGGTCCATCGGCACCGGATCGCGGTTGTCGTCCTCGGCCGGCGGATCGACCTTGACCAGCGGCCTGGCGGCGGCGGCGTAGTCGATCGCCACCAGGCGGTCCTGGTCGCGCCACTTGGAGCGGACCTCGTAGGCCTCGGGCCGCGGGTTGTCGCGGCTTTCCGCCTGCCGCGTCCCCTGGGTGCGGGCGTTCAGCTTGAAGGGGAAGAGGCGGCCGAGCATGCCGGCCGACTCGACCGTCACGTCGACCCGATAGCGGTCCTGGGCCCTAAGCATCCGCGTCTCCAGGCTCATGGCCTGCAGGCCGCCGGCCCAGACCTCGTAGTCGATCTCGACCGATTTCTGTTGCGATGCCCCGGCCGAAGTCGCCAGCAGCAGCGCAACCGCACCGGCAGAAAACCCTGCCAGAGACAACCGCATCTCGTTCATGGCCAAAAGTTAGCAGGCTTTATGCCGCGCGTCTCGTGTCAGATTGCGGACATGCGCGCTTTCCGCGGCGGAATCCCAGGGCGGGCTCGATGGTCCCCTCGCTTGACAGGCCAAGGGTGCTCGCCTAAATCGGGGACCCCATCCGAATGCGGGCAAGGGCGCATAGCTCAGCGGGAGAGCGCCTCGTTCACACCGAGGAGGTCCCTGGTTCAATCCCAGGTGCGCCCACCATCTACGGCCCCAGGCCTATCGGTCGAAGTCCGATCTGCTCTCTCGCGACGCCGGCGCCGGGCGGCGGCGAGACGCTGAACGATCAAGCCGTCTTCATGGCCTTGCGCTGCTCTATCCATATGAAATAGATCAAGTTATCCCCGTTCGATTGATTCCAATTGAGCAGGGTTTGATCTAGGGTCGCGGCGGACTGCATCGCTCCGGGACGGAGGGCGCGAAAATGGGCGGCGGAAAAAGGCGGAGGCGGACGACGGTCCCTGCGGTCATGACGGGTCTCGTCCTGCTGACGGGATGCGGCAGCGGCAGCACCATACCGTCGAACTTCCTGCCGCAGATCGAAGAGTACCAGGGCCAGGACCACTACCGGGCCTTCGTCAGCACGGCGACGGCGCCCTCGGCGGCGCGCGCCTACGGATCGTCCTGGAGCCAGGGCAGCATCGACAAGGCGATCGACGATGCGCTCGAGCGCTGCCGGAACCACGTCGAGATCGCAGACTCCTGCCGAATCCACTACTTGGGAGATATCGACGTTTCGGGCCTGAACGAAGAAGAGGTCGCGCGCGCCAAGGCGGTCTACAAAGACAACCTCTCGGCCACCATCGACGACCTTTGAGCTCGCCGCGCCGGACGGGGCGCGATCCTCCGCCTCCGATGCGAGCGGCCCCTCAGGGCACCAGCCCCTGCCCCTGCAGCCAGGCATGGCTGTCCTCGATCAGGGTCCGCAGCGGGACGTTCTCGTAGCCCAGCTCCTCCTCCGCCCTTGTCGAGACCACCCGCGCGTCGAGGCTGACCATCTCGACCCCTTCGGGGGTGATCTCGGGCTCGTAGCCCAGGACCGCGGCCAGCATCACGTTGATCCGCGCGACCGAGCGGAAGGCGAAGGCGGGGACGCTGCGGCTCGGCACCCGGCAGCCGGAGACCTCGCCGATGATCCGGAAGACCTCGAGCAGCGTCGCGTGCTCGCCGCCCAGCAGGTAGTTCCGGCCGCTCCGGCCGCGCTCGGCGGCGGCGATCTGCGCCCGGGCGATCGCCGCGCCGTGGCAGAAGCAGCCGGCCCCGGGCGGCGCGGCCGGGATCCAGCGCTTGCAGAGGTCGATGATGATCCGCGCCCAGCTGTGCCGGTCGTAGCGGCCCATGATGTGGCAGGGGTTCAGGATCACCGTGTCGAGGCCGCGCGCGCCGGCGGCGCGCACCGCCTCCTCGGCCAGGAACTTCGTGCGGTTGTAGTTGATCCAGGAGCCGCCGCCGAGCTGCGGCAGGTCCTCGTGGAGTTCGCCCTGTTCCAGCCCGTAGGTGTTCCAGGTCGAGGTGTGGAGGAAGCGCCGCGCCTTGGCCGCCAGCGCCGCTTCCAGCATGTTCTCCGTGCCCTCGACGTTGATCCGGGTCTGGCGCCGGTCGTTGCGCGACCAGACCGAGGTGTCCGCCGCGACGTGAAAGACCGCGTCGACACCTTGGGGCAAGGCCCGCTTCAGGGACGGCGGGTCGAGCAGGTCGCCCTCGACCGGCTCGACCGGATAGGCCCGCAGCGGGCCGAGATCGGAGGTCGGCCGGTGCAGCGCGACCACCGACCAGCCCGCCGCGGTCAGCTGCTCGACCAGGTTCAATCCCAGGAACCCGGTCGCGCCGGTTACGAAAGCTGTCTTCGCGGCCATGGACCTCCATCCGGTTCCCGGGCGGCCCCAAGCGGCGCGGCCCTCCCCTGATGGACACCACCGACCCCGGAGTCTTCCCCGGTCGCGGACGGGCGGACGCTTACGGCTTGCGCGCCGTCACCAGGACCGCCGGCATGGCGAGTTCGATCCGGCCGTCCTTGCGATGGGCTTCGGCGGCTTCGAGGATCGCCGCCTCGATCCGCGCCCGCGCCTCGGCGGTCTGGGCCTGCATCACCATGGCCGTGCGCACGCCGCCCTTGTAGATCGCCTCGATGATCGCCCGCGCCGAGCGGTTGCGCCAGACCAGCGGCAGGTCCCGCAGTTCGGGCTCGACGAAGCCGGCGGCGCTCAAAAGCGCCGACGCCACCTCCGGGTCGGCCAGCCGGTCGGCGGGCGGCGCCGCGGGCAGGCCGACCTCGGCCTCGCCCTCGGCCTCGATCGCGCCGCGGGTCAGCGCGAAGAACGCGCAGCCCTCCTCCGGCCCGCGCCAGATCGTGAAGCCGTAGCGGCCGCCCGGGCGCAGGACCCGGTGAGCCTCCGCGATCGCGGCCTCCTGGTCGCTCAGATGCAGCAGCGCGAAGGAACAGACCACGGCATCGAAGCTGGCGTCGGCGAGATCCAGGGCTTCGGCATCGCCCTGCCGGAAGGCGACCCCGGGATAGTTCGTCCGCGCCCGTGCGACCATGGTCTCGGCGAAATCGACGCCCAGCACCTCGGCGCCGCGCCGCGCCGCCGCCGCGGCGAGATGGCCGGTGCCGCAGCCGACATCGAGCAGGCGCTTGCCGTCGAGCGTCCCCAAAGCATCGAGAATCGGGCCGATCGCCGCGCCGGTCATCTCCGCGAAGTGATCGTCGAACGTCGTCGCGCGCGCCGTCCAGCCCTCGTACTCGAGCTGCTTGAAGCTCTTTTCCAACATGACCTCTCCCCCCTCCGCCTCGGGGAGGACCATAGCACGTCGTAGGGTTGTGTCGCGGCCAAGCTTTTCGCTGGGCCGGCGGGCCCGGCGCAATCCGCGGCGCGGAAGAGGATCGGCCGGCCTTCGCGTGACATCGAAGGCCGGCCGGAACGAAGTCGGAGTCGACTCCGCCCGCTCGGTCCCCTTCCTCTCAGCCCCCTCCCTCTTAGTCCTCGTCGAAGCCGTCGTCCTGCGCGACCTCGCGGAATCCGCCGAACATCGGGAAGCTGGCGACGATGGGGTCATGGTCGCTGGCCTGGTCCGAGAACTCGCTGTTCACGTGGACGACGTCGACCTTGCCGAAGACGCCGAGCCGCCGGCTGACCAGGATGTTGTCCAGGGCCTGGGAGTTGCCGTCGAAGATGAAGGTGTAGCGGTCCCGGGCGGGAAGCCGGCCCAGCAGGTCCTTGAGCACGGGCGGCTTCCACCGCAACCCGTGCCGCCCGGCATCCTCGCCCTCGGCGGTCGCGGTGCCGCGCAGCACGTCGAGGGGCGGCGAGAAGGGGAAGTCGTTGAGGTCGCCCAGGACGATGACCTTCGCCCAGCGGTCCTCGGCCAGGATCGCGTCGACGAAGTCGTTGATCACCTGCGCCTGCTGCACGCGCTGGGTCTCGGAGACCAGCGTCGGCCGCTGCGACGGCCCGAAGAGGGGCTGGTCGCCGCCCTTGGAGTTGAAGTGGTTGGCGACGACGAAGATCCGGTTGCGGCCGAAGCGGAACTCGGCGGCCAAAGGCTTGCGGCTGGACGCGAAGGCGTCGCCGTCTGCGAGGTCGGGATCGAGGACCCGCCCGGGGTTGAGGGACAGCCTGGGCCCGGGCAGCACCGTGGTGTTGCTGGTCGCGTCGCCCGCGTCCCCGGGCGCCAGGCTCGTGCGGTCCTGGCGGAACAGGAAGCCGACCCGGATGTTGCCGCCCGGCTGGCCGCCGTCCCGGCCGTCCTCGGGATCGATCTGGGCGAAGCCGTAGACCCCGGCCAGGGCGGGATCGGCGGCCTCGATCGCGGCGATCAGCTCGGCGAAGGTCTGCGCCGCCGAGACCGTGCCGTCGTTCGTGGCCCCGGTGTCGTCCTGCACCTCCTGGAGCGCCAGGATGTCGGGCGCCTTCAGGTTGTCGACGATGATCCCGGCCAGTTCGCCGAAGCGCGCGCCGTCGCCGGGGGCCAGGTTCTCGACGTTGAGGGTGGCGACGGTCAGCGCGAAGCGCGACCCCTTCAGCTCGGTGATCTCGCGGGTCAGATCGTTGGAGACCACCTCGAGCGGCGCCAGGGTGTCGATCTCGAAGTTCTCGAAGTCGTAGCGCAGCACGCCGACCACCGGCGCCAGCCGGGCGCCGACGTCGAGGTCGGCCGGCACGGCACCGCCGACGATGCCGTCGTCGATCTGGATCCGCTCGGGGTTGAAGTCCCTGGCGCGGATGGTGATGCCGCCGCGCGCGTTGACGCCGCTCGCCGCCGCACCGTCGTCGGCGACCACCCAGACCTCGCCGAAGCGGCTGGGCGGCGAGACCACCTGCGGGGCGGAAACCTCGACCAGCATGCCTTCGAGGCTCTCGTAGAAATCCAGGCCCTCGGTGAGCTCGAGCGCTGCCGCGTCCTCGATGAAGCCCTCGAAGCGCGAGATCGTCCCGTCCGGCGGCAGCAGGCCGGCCTGGCCCAGAAGCGTCGGCGCGATGGCGCCGCCGCCGCCCAGGACCGTGACCTGATTCGCGGAATCGGCATTGGCGCGGATCCGGGTGGTGGTCAGGTTCTCGACGTTGGCCGCCGGACGCTCCTCCTCGACCACGCCGTCGACCCGGACCAGGCTGCCGACCGTGACCCCGAGGCCGGCGGGATCGCTGCCGCCGGTCAGCACGAAGACGCCTTCGGAGCTGCGCGGATCGTCGTCCGGCGCGGCCTCCTGCATGTAGAAGCCGCGGGCGAAGCTGGGGCTGGTGTCGATCGCCGTCACCACGCCCTCGAGGCCGGCCACCGCCTGGCCCTCGAAGACCGAGCGATGGGCGATGCCCTGGACCTCGTGGATGCGCAGACCCGCCGGCGCCTCGCCGCCGCCGCTGGCGTAGTCGCGGGCGTTGGGATCGGCCGGCGTGTTGAGCGCCTCGAGCGCCGGGTCGAGGTCGCCGTTGAAGCCGGGGATACCCTCGGCGAAGAAGTCGTTGCGCACCCAGACCCCGGAGAGGAGCGAGGCGCCGCCGACGGTGAATTCGCCGCCGTCGAAGTCCGGCGCCAGGACCAGGTCGGCGTAGACCAGATCGCCCTCGCCGCCGTCGCTGATCGCGATGGAATCGAGGATCTCGTCCCAGAAGGTCTCGGTGATGCTGCCGCTGCCGCTCGGGTCGATGGTGTCGCCGACCGCACCGGAGAAGTTGGTCACCAGGAGGAGCGTGTTGGTCCCGTTCTCGAAGCGGTTGTTCTGGTAGCGCGTGGTGACCAGTCCCCGCGTGTCGGAGGTGCCGAAGCGCTGGGCGGCGTCGATGCGGCCCTGCGGGGCGTTGCTGTCGCCCTCGATGGACAGCACCCAGACGTCGAAGTAGCTGCTGTTCGGCTCGCCGAGGATCTCGACGTACTCGTTGAAGTCGCTGCCCGCGTGATTGAGCACGAACTCGTTGAGGCGCGGCGTCTCCGCGGCGGCGATGGAACCGCTCGCGGCAAGGACCAGCGCGCCGGCGACGGCCGTCAGGCCGTGGCGCCGTAAGAGCGCAGTTTTCATGTCTTGGACTCCCTATTGCTGGTGACTGGGCGGCCGAAACCGCGATGGCTGGAAGGATGGAACGCCACGGCGGAACCGCCTGTGGTTGTAGAATACCCCAGGCGCTCTAGCGTCGGCACATGACCTGCCGATAACAGTTGCTTGAGACTTTGGTGACGACGTATCGGCCCTGGGGCCTGGCGGTCGAGGCGGTCGAAGGCGCTTGAGGCTTTTAAAAATCCCGCCACGCGCGATAGAAACAAACCGTCGTCAGAAACTTCACAGGACCGCCGCGGGACTTCGCCCCTTGCCTCACCCCGCCCCGACATCGGCCAGGACGCTTCCGGCCCGCCCCGACTGGGCCTTGTTCCTCGACGTCGACGGCACGCTGCTGCCGATCGCCGAGACTCCGGACGGCGTCGCGCGGAGCGACGCGCTCTGCCGCACCCTCGCGCGCCTCGTCCCCGCGCTGGACGGCGCGCTGGCCCTGATCAGCGGCCGGACGATCGCCAACCTCGACCGGCTCTTCGCGCCCCTGAAGCTGAGCGCCGCCGGCCTGCACGGCCTGGAGCGCCGGGGCGCCGACGGCCGGCTGCACCTGCTGGGGGAGGCCGCCGCGCTGGACCACCTGCGGGCGCCGCTGGCGGCGCTGGCGGCCGAGGACCCCGGCTTGATCCTGGAGGACAAGGGCCGGGCGCTCGCGGTCCACTACCGCCTGGCGCCCGGGCTGGAAGCGCGGGTCAAGGACCGGATCTCCGACCTGGTGGCCCCATCGCGGGACGAGCTGCGCCTGATCCACGGCAAGATGGTGGTCGAGGTCAAGCCGCGCCACGCGGACAAGGGCTCGGCGGTCCGCGCCTTCATGGCCGAGCCGCCCTTCGCCGGGCGGACCGCGGTCTTCCTCGGCGACGACGTGACCGACGAGGACGGCTTCCGGGCCGTCAACGCCCTGGGCGGCCTGTCGATACACGTCGGCGCGGGTCAGGTCGAAGCGGGCCAGGTCGGGCTGGCCGAGCGGACGGCGGCGCGCTATCAGCTATCCCAGGTCGAGCAGGTCTGGCGCTGGCTGGATGCGACGGCCGACGCCTTGGACGCGCTGAACGAAGGACCGACGCCTTGACCTCCCTGAACCTCTCGATCATCGGCAACGGCAACTTCAGCGCCCTCATCGACCCGCGAGGCAAGATCGTCTGGAGCTGCCTGCCGCGCTTCGACAGCGATCCGCGCTTCTGTGCCCTGCTGAACGACCACCAGGACGGCGACAAGGGCTTCTACCAGATCGAGCTGCTGGACCTCGCCGAATCCGAGCAAAGCTATCGCGGCAACTCCGCCGTGGTCGAGACCCGGCTCAAGGACCGCAACGGCGGCGTCGTCCGGATCACCGACTTCGCGCCGCGCTTCCATCAGTTCGGGCGCATGTTCCGTCCGGGCATGCTGATCCGGCAGGTCACGCCGCTGGCCGGCACGCCGAGGGTGCGGATCCGGATGCGGCCGGCCTTCGGCTACGGCGAGGGCAAGCCGGAGCGGACCCGGGGCTCGAACCATATCCGCTACGTCATGCCGGATCTGACCCTGCGGCTGACGACCGATGCCTCGGTGACCTACGTCTGGGACGAGGTCGCCTTCGTCCTGGAGCGGCCGATCTCGCTCCTGCTGGGGGCCGACGAGAGCTTCACCCTGCCGGTCTCCGAGACCAGCCGCGAGTTCCTCGAGAAGACCGACGACTACTGGCGGAACTGGTCGCGCAGCCTGTCCCTGCCCTTCGAGTGGCAGGACGCGGTGATCCGCGCCGCGATCACCTTGAAGCTCTGCAGCTTCGAGGAGACCGGCGCGATCGTGGCGGCGCCGACGACCTCGATCCCGGAAGCCGAGGACAGCGAGCGCAACTGGGACTACCGCTTCTGCTGGCTTCGCGATTCCTACTTCGTGGTGCACGCCCTGAACGCCCTCGGCGCGACCCGGACCATGGAGGAGTACCTCAACTACATCACCAACATCGTCGCCGGCTCCGAGGACGGCTATCTGCAGCCGGTCTTCGGGATCACCCTGGAAACGCGGCTGGACGAGGCCGTGATCGACAGCCTGACCGGCTACCGCGGCATGGCGCCGGTCAGGATCGGCAACGACGCCTACAAGCAGGTCCAGAACGACGGCTATGGCGCCGTGGTGCTGTCCTCGGCCCAGGCCTTCTTCGACCGCAGGCTGGAGCATCCCGGCGACGTCACCCTGTTCCGCAGGCTGGAGCGGCTCGGCGAGCAGGCGGCGAAGCGCTGGAACCAGCCGGATGCCGGAATCTGGGAGTACCGGGGCCGCGAGGCGGTGCACACCTATTCGAGCGTCATGTGCTGGGCCGCCTGCGACCGGCTGAACAAGATCGCCCGGCACCTGGGAATCGAGGACCGCGCGACCTACTGGTCCGGGAAGGCCGGGGCGATCCGCAAGGAGGTCCTGAAGCGCGCCTGGAACCCGAAGCTGGAGAGCTTCGTGTCGACCTTCGACGGCGAGGCGGTGGACGCCGTGCTTCTGCTTCTGCCGCAGCTCGGCTTCCTCGCCGTCGACGACAAGCGCTACGTCAAGACGGTCGATCGGATCGAGAAGGTCCTGCGGCGCGGCGACCACATCTTCCGCTACGCCGAGGCCGACGACTTCGGCGTGCCTTCGACCGCCTTCAACGTCTGCAGCTTCTGGTTCATCGAAGCGCTGGCCACGCTGGGACGCGAGGACGAGGCGCGCGCGCTCTTCGAGAAGATGCTCGAGGCCCGGAACCCGGTCGGCCTGCTGTCCGAGGACATCGATCCGGCGACCAACGAGCTCTGGGGCAATTTCCCACAGACCTATTCCATGGTCGGTCTGATACACTGCGCCATGAAGCTCTCTAAGCCTTGGGAGGAAGCCTTTTGAACCGGCTGGTCGTCGTCTCCAACCGAGTGGCCCCGGTGCGCCGAGGCGGTACCGGCGCGGAGGGCGGCCTTGCGGTTGCCATGCAGGGTGCGATGAAGGACCGGGGCGGCGTCTGGTTCGGCTGGAGCGGCAACACCGTTCCGCACGACTCCAGCGAGGCCAAGGTGATCGAGACCGGCCGGATCTCCTACGCCACCCTCGACCTGACCCAGCGGGACTACGACGAGTACTACACCGGCTTCGCCAACTCGGTGCTCTGGCCGCTGTTCCACTATCGCCTGGACCTGACCGACTTCAGCCGCCGCGACATGGCGGGCTACCACCGGGTCAACGCGATGTTCGCGAGCCGCCTGCTGCCTCTGCTGAAGGACGGCGACGTCATCTGGGTGCACGACTATCACTTCATCCCCCTGGGCGCCTACCTGCGGCAGGCGGGCAGCCGGCAGAAGCTGGGCTTCTTCCTGCACATCCCCTGGCCGCCGATGGAACTGCTGTTGACCCTGCCCAATCACGACGCTCTGGTCCGGGACCTCTGCGCCTACGACCTCATCGGCTTCCAGACCCAGACCGACCTCTACGCCTTCGAGCAGTACATCCGCGAGGAGGCCGGCGGCGAGATCCTCTCGGGCGGCCGGATCAAGGCCTTCGGCCGCAGCACCATGGCCAAGGCCTTTCCGATCAGCATCGACACCGAGGAAGTCGCCAAGCTGGCCCGCAGGGCCGAGCACAGCCCGCAAAGCCGGCGGCTGAGGGAGAGCCTCGCCGACCGCCAGCTGATCACCGGGGTCGACCGGCTCGACTACACCAAGGGCCTGCCCGAGCGCCTGGAGGCCTACCAGCACCTTCTCGCCAGCTATCCGGCCTACCGCGGCCAGGTGACCCTGCTTCAGATCGCACCGCCCTCGCGCGGCGACCTCACCGAGTACCAGCAGATGCGCCGGCAGGTCGAGTCGATCGCCGGGCACATCAACGGCGGCTTCGCCGAGTTCGACTGGTCGCCCGTGCGCTACCTCAATCGCGGCTTCAAGCGCCAGACCCTGATGGGCTTCCTGAGGCTCAGCGACGTCGGCCTGGTCACCCCCTTGCGCGACGGCATGAACCTGGTCGCCAAGGAGTTCGTCGCGGCGCAGCCGCCCGAGGACCCCGGAGTCCTGGTCCTTTCCCGCTTCGCCGGCGCGGCGCGCGAGCTGGACGGCGCGATCATCGTCAATCCCTACGACATCGAAGGGGTCGGCGATTCCCTGGCGCGCGCCCTGTCGATGCCCCTGCCCGAACGGCGCGAGCGCTGGGAGGCGATGTTCAAGCGGCTGAGCCGCCATGACCTTGCGGCCTGGCGCAACGCCTTCATGACCAAACTGGACGCAGCCCCCTGCGCCGCCGCCGCTGCCTGACGCAATGAACGAAGACCCCGTCCTCCTGGGCGACATCGGCGGGACCAACGCCCGCTTCGCCCTGGCCCGGAACGGCAAGATCGAGATGGTCGCGAGCCTGCGGGTCGCGGAGCATCGGACCGCGAGCGCGGCGCTGGCCGCGGTCCTGCAGCGGCTCCCGGGCGCCCGCCCGCGCCGGGCGGTCTTCGCCTGTGCCGGGCCGGTCGAGGCCGGCGCCATCGCCCTGACCAACAGCGAATGGCGCCTCGAGGAAGGCGAGCTCGAGGCGCGCTTCGGCTTCGACCGGGTCCTTCTGGTGAACGACTTCGCCGCCGTCGCCTGGGCGCTGCCGCATCTGGAGGCCGGGCACCTGCGGCAGATCGGCGGCGGCCTCGGCAAGCCCGGGCGGCCCAAGGTCGTGCTCGGCCCCGGGACCGGCCTCGGGGTCGCCGCCTTCCTGCCCGCGCCGCTGGGGCCGCAGGTGATCACCGGCGAAGGCGGCCACGTCACCCTGCCGGCCGCCGACGACCGCGAGGCCGCGGTCCTGAGCCGCCTGCGGGCCCGGTTGAACCACGTCTCGGCGGAGCGCCTGCTCTCCGGCGGCGGCCTGGTCCGGCTCTACGAGACCCTGGCCGAGGTCGAGGGCCTGAGCCCGCCGCCGCGCAGCGCGCCGGAGATCACCGCCGCCGCGGCCTCGGGCGGCTGCGCCGCCAGCCGGGCCGCACTCGACATGTTCTGCGCCATGCTGGGCGGCTTTGCCGGGAACCTGGCCCTGACCTGGGGCGCCCAGGGCGGTGTCTACATCGCCGGCGGCATCGCGCCGCGGATCGCCGACCACCTCGCCGCCTCCGCCTTCCGGGGGCGCTTCGAGGCCAAGGGCCGCTTCCAGGCCTACCTGGAAGCGATTCCGACCTGGATCGTCCGGCATCCCGAACCCGCCTTCCTCGGCCTGTCACGGATCCGGATCGAAGCACGCTGACCTGACACGAATCGCGCCCGACCGGCCGGCTGTGCTAATCTCCGAGCAACGGGCCCGGGTGAGGCCAAGAAGCGCAGGTGAAACCTGCCAGACGGGACGGTGGAGGCCAGTTGTTCAAGCTCAAGAAGCACTCCGCGGTGCTGGCGATCGCGGCCGTGGTTCTCTTGCCGCTGCTGCTTTGGCAGACCGCGGTCTGGACCGAGCGCGTGGCCCTACGCCGGGTGGCCGACCAGGCTGCCTCCACCCTGGCGCTCTACGCGACCGGCCTGCAGGAAGCGGTCGGCAAGTACGAGGCCCTGCCCCGCCTGCTGGCCCGTGACCCGACCCTCGCCGATCTCCTGCGGAACCCCGACGACCCGGCACGGCGGGACCGGGTCAACCGCGCCCTGGAAGAGGTCAACGCCATCGCCGGCACCGCCGACACCTACCTGCTGGACCGGGACGGCCTGACCCTCGCCGCGAGCAACTGGAACGGCCCGACCCCCTTCGTCGGCCGCAACTACAGCTACCGCCCCTATTTTCAGCAGGCGATGCAGGGCCGGCTCGGCCGCTACGTCGCCCTGGGCACAGCCTCCGGCAAGCGGGGCTACTACTTCGCCTATCCGGTCCGCGACCCAGGCGGGGCGATCCTCGGCGCGATCACGGTCAAGGTCCTGCTGGAGCCCCTGGAGGCCGCCTGGCCCGGCACGCTGGACCGGGTGATCGTCACGGACTCCGTCGGGGTGATCCTGATGACCAGCCGCGACGACTGGCGCTACCGGACCCTGGCGCCGCTGAGCCAAGCCGAGCTGGGCCGGATCCTGGCCCAGCAGCAGTATACCGGCGCCTCCCTCGACCCGCTGCCGATCGCCGCCCGCCAAGCCTTCGGCGCCAAGGCCGAGCGGGTCGAGCTGACCGGGGAGAGCGCGCAGACCCTGGCCGGCGGCGAGGCCTTCCTGCTGCAGTCCTTTCCGCTGCAGGGAATCGGCCTCACGGTCTGGTCGCTGTCTCCGACCAGCCAGGTCCACGGCGCGGTCACCCAGGCCGTGGTCCTGGCCGCCTTCGGCTTCCTGATCGTGATCGGCCTGACCTGGATCTGGCTGCAGCGCCGCCTGGCGATCCGCGAGCGCTTCGAGACCGACGAACGCCACAAGGCCGAACTGGAAGGCAAGGTCGCGGCGCGCACCCGGGCGCTGCAGACGGTCAACGCCGACCTGCGCGCCGAGGTCGCGGAGCGCCAGAAGACCGAGCGCGAGCTGCGCGAGACCCAGGCCGAGCTGGTGCAGGCGGCCAAGATGGCGGCCCTGGGACAGCTCTCGGCCGGCATCGGCCACGAGCTGAACCAGCCGCTGGGCGCGATCCGCTCCTACGCCGACAACGCCAAGGTCCTTCTCGAGCGCGACCGCCTGCCCGAGGTCGAGGCCAACCTGACCCAGATCTCCGGCATCACCGCCCGCATGGCCGAGATCATCCGCCGGCTCAAGACCTTCGCCCGGAAGCCCGGCCACAAGGCCGAGGCGGTCTGCCTGCGCGAGGCCCTGGACGACGCCCTGGCCCTGATGGAATCCCGGATCGACGGCGAGCGCATCGAGATCGAGGTGCCGGCCTATGGCGCGCGGGTGCTGGCCGACCCGGTGCGCCTGCAGCAGACCCTGGTCAACCTGATCGGCAACGCGCTCGACGCCATGGCCGGATCCGAGGCGCCCTGCCTGCGCTTCCACGCCGAGCCGGGAGGTAGCCAGGTGGCGCTGCAGGTGATCGACAGCGGCCCCGGGATCACCGACGAGGCCCTGGATCACGTCTTCGACCCCTTCTACACCACCAAGGATCCCGGCCAGGGCCTGGGGCTCGGCCTGTCGATCTCCTACAACATCCTGCGCGATCTCGGCGGCTCGCTGACCGCGCAGAACCGGCCCGAGGGCGGCGCCTGCTTCACCCTGACGCTGCCGAGGGCCGCAGCTTCGCGGGGCCCAGCAAGGGCGAGGGAAGGCGCCGGCCTCACGCCGCCGCCCAGGGAGGCGGTCCGGTGAACGCGGAAGGGAACACGGGCCGCGTCCTGCTGGTCGACGACGACGGCCACCTGCGCAACGCCTGCAAGCAGTCGCTGGAGCTCGCCGGCTACCAGGTGCGCTGCTTCGCCCGGGCCGAGGGCGTGGTCGCCCAGCTCGCCCGCGATCAGGCCCTGGTCCTGGTCACCGACATCAAGATGCCGGGGACCGATGGCCTGGACCTGCTGCGCCAGGCGGCGGAGATCGATCCCGACCTCTCGGTGGTGCTGATCACCGGCCACGGCGACATCCCGATGGCGGTCGAGGCCATGCGCGCCGGGGCCTACGACTTCATCGAGAAGCCCTTTGCCCCGGACCTGCTGATCGGCGTCGTCGGCCGGGCGATGGAACGGCGCCGGCTGCTGCTGCAGAACCGGGCCCTGCAGCGCGCCCTGGACGACGCCGGCCCGCTGGAGGCGCACCTTCAGGGCCGCAGCCCCGAGGCCGAGCGCCTGCGCGGCCGGATCGAGGCCCTGGCCGCGGCCGAGGTCGACGTCCTGGTCGAGGGCGAGACCGGCAGCGGCAAGGGCCTCTGCGCCAGGCTGATCCATCAGCTCAGCGAGCGGGCCAAGGCGCCCTTCGTCACGATCAACTGCGGTGCTCTGCCGGAGTCGATCATCGAGAGCGAGCTCTTCGGCCACGAGGCCGGCGCCTTCACCGGCGCCACCAAGCCGCGTATCGGCAAGTTCGAGCACGCCAGCGGCGGCACGTTGTTCCTCGACGAGATCGAGAGCATGCCGCTGGAGTCCCAGGTTCGCCTGCTGCGGGTGCTGGAGGAGCGCGTCGTCGAACGGCTCGGCTCCAACGAGTCGCGGCCGTTGGACCTGCGGGTGATCGCGGCGACCAAGGTCGACCTCAAGGCGGCGGTCGAGGCGCAGCGCTTCCGTCCGGACCTCTACTTCCGGCTCAACGTCGTCACCCTGCGCATTCCCAGCCTGCGCGAGCGGGCGGGCGACATCCCGCTGCTGTTCGAGCATTTCAAGCAGCGGGCGGCGCGGCGCCTCGGACGCGGGGCCCCCGACAGCGATCCGGACCTGCTGCACGAACTGCTGGCCCACGACTGGCCGGGCAACGTGCGCGAGCTGCAGAACGCGGCGGAACGCCACCTGCTCGGCTTCGGTCTCGACCTCGCCGAGGCCGCGGCGGCGGAGCCGGCCGGGCCGGCGAGCCTGCGCAGCCGGGTCGAAGACTTCGAGAAGTCGCTGATCCTGGCCGAGCTGGAACGCCAGGGCGGCAACGTCACGGCGACCTGCCAGAGCCTCAAGGTGCCGCGCAAGACGCTTTATGAGAAGATGCACAAGCACGGCATCGTCCGCGCCGCCGGCGACTAACCGCGCCCTGAAGGACACCGGGGCCCCTGAAGGACGCCCGGGCCGTGTGGCGGGGGTGACAGTCGAGGCCGAGAGGCCGTGTGGAAAGCCGCACGCCCGGACCGGCGGCCCCGCGCGCCGGATCCCTGGAGCCGGCGGCGAAGCGCCAAGCCAGGCAGGCCTTTGCAGGGACTCGAGCCGGGTCGCGAAGGGAACCACTTGCTCTTGGCACATCTTTTGCTCACAAGACGGGGGATAGAAAAGACTCTAGATGTTCCACTCCGGCGGGTAGCCGGGGACCGTGCCAACGTTTCATCAGCCGTCTTAAGGGAGGCAGAGCGAATGCAGAAGCTACACCGCACCACCAGGGTTCTGGCCTGTGCGTCGGTGCTCGCCCTGGGCGCAACCCTGGCCGTGACCGCCGGGCCCGCCCACGCCAAGTGCGATTCCGGCGAGATCGTCATCAAGTTCAGCCACGTCACCAACACCGACAAGCACCCCAAGGGCCTCGCGGCCTCGCTTCTGGAGAAGCGGGTCAACGAGGAGATGAACGGCAAGGCCTGCATGGAGGTCTTCCCGAACTCCCAGCTCTACGACGACAACAAGGTGCTGGAGGCGATGCTGCTGGGCGACGTCCAGATGGCCGCGCCCTCGCTGTCCAAGTTCGAGAAGTACACCAAGAAGTTCCGGATCTTCGATCTGCCCTTCATGTTCAAGGACATCGAGGCGGTCGAGCGCTTCCAGGCCTCCGAGGCCGGCCAGAATCTGCTGACCTCGATGCGCAAGAAGGGCCTGCTCGGCCTGGCCTACTGGCACAACGGCATGAAGCAGCTCTCGGCGAACAAGCCGCTGCTGCAGCCGAGCGACGCCGAGGGGCTCAAGTTCCGCATCCAGGCCTCCGACGTGCTGCAGGCGCAGTTCGAAGCCATCGGCGGCAACCCGCAGAAGATGGCCTTCTCCGAGGTCTACGGCGGCCTGCAGACCGGGGTCATCGACGGCCAGGAGAACACCTGGTCGAACATCTACGGCAAGAAGTTCTTCGAGGTGCAGGACGGCATCACCGAGTCGAACCACGGCATCATCGACTACCTGGTCGTCACCTCGCGCGAGTGGTGGGACGGCCTGCCGGACGACGTCCGCGATCAGCTGGCGACCATCGTCGCCGAGGTCACCGCCGAGCGGAATGCCAAGTCGACCGCGATCAACCAAGAGAACAAGAACCTGATCATCGAGGCCGGCTCTGAGGTGCGCCAGCTCACGCCCGAGCAGCGCGCCAAGTGGGTCGAGGCCATGAAGCCGGTCTGGAAGAAGTTCGAGGGCGATGTCGGCACCGACCTGATCGAGGCCGCCCAGGCGATCAACTAAGACCTCCCAAAAC
>JAAUYG010067984.1_pt1 | contig 21175 bp, 15 predicted proteins | sample 7278091 | NCBI WGS metagenome assembly JAAUYG01 (sample SAMN14350201, study PRJNA611818) | marine sediment metagenome | isolation source: surface marine sediment (0.6m) | place: French Polynesia: Moorea | collected 2018-08
GACTTTAAATGCAGATTCAATAACAAGGAAAGTAAGCTCATGTGGACCTGTGAAATGAGGTCTTTATAAGCAGGTGGTCTTTATATACAGGTGGTCTTTAGAGCAGGTTTGACTGTATATTAACTTGCACCTTAAAAAACAAGATACTTCACTTCAGCAACATGTTCATCACGCATGAAATTTATCTGGATGTCAGGGCAAGTGCTTAAGCACCACAAGCAGAGCGTTCTTTTGTTTTTTGTTCTTTTTTGGGCCGTTTAACATGGTAGTCAATGGGAAATTATAAATGTGTAATATCTTGAAAACGGGTGGTTGTACCGTGAACAGCGAAACAGACGAAAATTTGGGCTTCCGGGGTAGATACTTCACAGGGCATTTTTGACTATTGTTCAAGATCGGTTTTGAGGTTATTCGGTGCATTTCTGATTTTTCTGATTTTCGACAACCTTGTATCTTGAAAACGCTGGTCTTAGAACAAAACGGACCCAAATTTGGACATCGGGGGTACTTGGTGCATATGAGATACTTTTTACGGTTTTAAGATTTCAAAGTCAGTGCGAGGTCATTCTGTATATTTCCAATTTTCAGCACCTTTATATCTCGAAAACGGTGGTCGTAGAGCCAAACGGACAAAAAATTTGGGCCTCGGGGGTAGGTACTTCATATATACAGGGTACTTTTCACTGTTACGTGTTCAAGGTCATTCTGAGGTCATTTGGTGCATTTCCGAATATTGATAAGTTTGTATCTCAAAAACACTTGGCCGTAGAGGAAATGGGGTGAAATTTGCGACTTAACACATATATATGTGATACTAATGTCATGTATATACCGATATACATGTAGGTACTTTTGACCTTGTAATGTTCAAGGTCGAATTTGGGGTCATTCAGTGCACTTGTCTCAAAATGGCCTTTAACTCAGAAGACTTGGGGACACTAGCAACACATATATGGGGTACTTTTGACCTTGTAGTGTTCAAGGTCATTTGGGGGTTATTTGGTGCACTTGTCTCAAAATGGCCTGTAGCTCAAAAACGACTGGTCAGGTCAAAACAGAGTGTAATTTGGGACTTTGGGAGAGTGGTACACACATATGGGGGTACTTTGACCTTGTAGTGTTTGCCATATTGGGGTCATTTGGTGCTTGTAACTCCAAAACGACTGGTCATAGAGCAAAATGGACTGAAATTGGGGATTCAGGGACACTAGTAGTAGATATATGGGGTACCTTTTACTGTAGATATATGGGGTACCTTTTACTGTTCAGGGATGTTTTGGGGTCATTCGGTGTACTTGTGTCAAGGTTGGTTGTAAAGCAAAACGGACTTGAATTTGGGACTTATCAACACTTGTAAAACATATATGGGTACCTTTGACCTTGTAGTGTTGAAGCTCCTTTGTTTGGGTCATAGTGGCAGCAGTAGCAACATATAGCAGTAGATTTATTACCGTTGGCCAAATTGACGAACATGGTTCCATATTCATAGTAATCTCATACATGTGTAAGTTGTAAATAGAAGGCAGATCCCACTTCCTGCTAGGCGTACCAGTTTTGGATCAAGCAGACACTTGGTTGGTAAATCTTCTTAATTAGCCCACATAGCAGACATGCTGAATGAGATGGCTTGTATGCCTAAACATCCACAACTATCTACATGCAAGCATAGCACACAGAGAAACAAACGCAAACTTTTTTTTTAAAGTGTAAAATGTTTTTATTAGTTTTAATTCATATTCTGATACTTATATACAGTTTTTGTATATCAACATATAACAATCTTTCACATAGCTATTACATTGACCATCTCATCCAATCATTTATTGGCAGTAGTCCCTGCATTTTATGCCACATTGCTTGAAAGAAAGAAAGAAATTTAGTCCACAAAATAGGAAGCTCTCACTTGATAGTCATAGTCGAAATAGTCAAATGCAGTCTCATTATTAGAGACCGATGAATTTCTTGCACACAAAATCTAACTATTACATTATTTACCTTTATAAAGACTTAAATCCTATCACCAACTATTCGACATATGTTACTGGGGCATCCCATCCCCCGATGGGATCCCCTTATGGGGTTACAGACTTTATTTTTCTCTCCTCCTTTCGCTGCTGAAAATGACATTACTGGAGGGCAAACACAATGAAGGAAACCTTGCACTGGCTTGGTAGTTTATGAAAAGCTTCTTATAGTCTTCGGGACAATTTTTTTTAAATAGCTCAAAATCCATTCAACACGAAGAAGGAAACCTTGCATTGGCCTTGTATTTTAGGAAAACCTTCTACCGGTAATAGAGTCTTTTCAGGAAAAGTTTTTTTTTTCTGATGCAGTCATTTTCTACCTAGTTCCAACTATTTTTTTTAGTAAAGATAGCTTAACTTTGCATTCCCTGAGTGTTATACATGTAATGGGTATTTTTTGTCCAACCGGGATGCCCCATCGAGTAGCCTAGGAACAGACTGCCTAGTTTTTATATCCATCATTTTCTGATTAGTACATATATAGAGAGGCTTAAAAACTGGAATTACCAGTAATAATTGTCTGACAAAGGTAAGCTTAACCTACACAGGAATCCTAGAATATACTGGACAGTGTGACACTGCACCGTAGAACGAAAATGCATATATCGGTTAATCAATGCTTGAAAATCTGTTAATGAGATGGCAACATACACTACATATTTCTCACTTTTTGAGGAATGTTGAAAAAGCTATGATATGGAAGTCGTATTTAGTTAATCTATGGAATTCTTAACAACTGAACACTACAGGGTACGCCATCCATGATTCTACACCGATCCAAATCCAATTTCCTTCCAAAACAACTTGCCATACAAAAAACACTGTAACGCATTGGTGCAACCAAGGAGGAAACAAACCGAACGTCCTGGCTATTGCAGGTGTAAATAAACAGTAACACTTTCTTGCTGTTGATAGTCTATCACTTATTTACCAATACAGTTACCCAAGTGATGATAGATCACCCTCTTTTTATTATTAGCTTTTCAAATTTACGGATGGCCCTAAAAACAGGGACTACTGCAATATAGAAACTATTACCACTCCAGAGGGAAGTTCATGGTTCAGCTTATCTCGCCATTTCAACATGGCCATATTTCAAACACCCAACATTTATGACAGTGGCCTGAGATCCAGCATACATGCACCTAACCGTTCTGCCTGCTTTCAGGGTCAAATACAAGCCATGTTTCAGTACTAGTCTAGTTTAAATACATTTGATTAGCATCATTTTTCCCCCTTGATACATATGCATTGTAAATGAATGTATAATATATCACAAATGTCAACACCGAAGGCATTATAAGGTTTCTTGCTTTTTGACCCTTGTTGAATGAACTTTGTGCACCGCAGAAGCAAATATGCCTAGAAAATGACAATCTACCAACAAACTCATTATGCTTCATGAAATGGTATAACAAAGCATTACTAAACAGGCTTTTTGTTTGTTTTGTTAATCATATTCATAAGTCTAAGTACGCCAATGAAGCCAGTGGCATAGCTATAAAGTAGCACGAGGATTTTATAATGTATTTTGTCAATACTTCAGCTAGAACATCTTCCTTAGTATGCACATTAAGAAATGATACACATGTACACATACATATATTATATGAAGGGCTCCTTGAAAACTGCACACTTGTACATAATTTTCTTATACTAAATCAATCATATCACAACGTCATAATTAAAATACAAAATCTACCGCGCTAAATAATATTTTTCTCTGACGGTTACAGTTTCCATGACAACACAACATGGTTTCAGCAAAGTATAATTACATTTCTATTAGTTTAAAGTTCATCAAGGAATATACAAAATATAAATAAGACATCTGTTATAAGACCTCTGTAACTTATTATCACTCATGTAATCTAATCCTTTTAATATGCGCCAGGCACAAAAACTGTAATCATACATAGTACGCATACATGTACTGCTCTAGACTTCAGACAACCAAACTTCAGGGTCAGAATAGTCTTAAATCCAAGACAATCTCAATTATGAAACAAATGTTAATAGAAATATTCCATATGTATGTAGCATAAACATTTTTTGGTTGATGTAAACATGATTAGGCTAGTGTCTCGGGCAGTTTCTCTCAGGTAGATAGTACTAATAGGTAAAGTGTCTACTGCTTTCAACACAGGTATTATTATTAAGTTTCTGTTTACATACAATGTATACAGTGGTCCCTGACATAAAGACACTCTCAAGAGAGGACATCCCATTAGAAATGACACAAACTCTTGGCTTCCTCTCACCAAAGGACACCTCTCTAATAAGGACAGAATTAAGTTTCCTGAAGGGGTGTCCCTATTAGAGAGGGGACTACAGTAGCCCTACAATGGAATACGACTTTAAAGAAGAAAAAAAGTATACCAATTCTTTACCATAATGCAATGGGGCACAGGTGGAGTACACAAATTTTAACATACCACATTCCAGCTTTCAGTCTACCATTCCACAAGACCTCACCATGGAAATGTGCATAACACTGAACACTGCAGCCTGCTTGTAACACGCTTTAAACGAAAACGCTAAAGCAGAAAATGATTGTGACAAGATGCAGCTGGCTTGGATGCAAATATTGTAGCAAAGAACAGGTCATAAATCACGATCTGTGATCTCGTTTGAAGATACCAGAAACAGCATTAGACTTAGAGCAGCAGCCGATAATCACCAGGCAATAACAAGCTGTTTCTATAAGACCCCTGAAGAAATTCTAATTCTTTCGAAAAAACTATTATCACACATAATCATTTACACAGCACCAGTACACATTGTAAAATAAGTTCAAATGCCGCGCAAATGCTTCCATAAAATATCAATCACAGCAAAAAAAGCCCTTGTATCATATTAAACGCTCTTTCACAACACACCTTTTCTTTTTCTTAGCAGCTTCGTCATGTAACTCGCAAATGTGTAATGTATGCAATCAGTTTGCAAGTGAATGTAATGTAATTCGGGAATCATGTCAGAATACGCCACTGTTATTGTACTTGTGCCATTGTCTTTACCGTAAATTTTCGCTCTTTGAGCTAGTCGCATAACCATACAGCCACTGATCTCCTTCAAGGTGCTCAAATAAAAAGACATTAAGAATGGAACAGTTAATACTCAATTACTTCAAAAAATATGCATAATATATGTCGTATCATGCACTCATCATGAAATGCATGATTTACGATAGAAGATACACAATGGCTATTGCTATACAGAAAGTTTGTAGTGTTGTATCAATGTGTCAGGTGTTTCACATATCATTTGTCACGTGTCACATTTTCACGTAATGGCGAGGATGGCAATTTTACCCCTTCCTCTATCCTTCCCCCCAGCAAAACAAATGGAACATACAGAGGTACCAGTGGCACAAGCCTCATAAGACTACAAAGAATCAGGAAAGAGGCATTTTTGAAGTTTTAACCCTGAGAAGACCAGAGTGAGTGGGAGATACCCATTTATTTTTAAAACACTTCATGCAACAAACCCAGGAATTAGATTGTGCTGAATGCCAAGGAACATGCTAGTGCACCATAGTAGCAGGAGCTTTAATTTGGCAGTTCAACACCGTTTTTTTTTTCATCTGTAATAACTTCCTCATTGCAGCCTACATTTAAAAGCAAAACTAGTTTTTATTCTTTGTTACACTGTCCTGCCAGACACTGCCACTCCACAACAGGAAACACAACTGTTGATATATAATGCAGATTTTATCTGGAATGTGTTCAATAAATTTCCATATCTGGTAGTCTTGTACACTATACAAAAATTGTCTTTCGGACAATTGTCCATATCCACGGTCTGAAAGACACACAAATCACACTGAAAAGAGTATCTTCAGCATTTACTATTTCACAAGCTTGAAATATCACACAGTTCATTCATAAAATAATAATAACTTATCGAAGCATGCACGATGGACATGTCTGAAGGTACAGCCTACAATGCATGCAGATAAATCATGATGTGCTTACTGCACTGTGCTATTCACATAAAATTAGCATAGAACACCATGCAAGGCGATTCTCCACATCGTCCTTTCCTTCATTCTTGCACTTGCAACCAACCATCACTCTTGGCATTCATTTACATTCATTTTGATATGGTGCTACTTTTGTGCCGTACGTAATCATTGGCAGTTTTTAAAAACAACAACACACACACCACCTGAGTACACACTTGTGTTATGCCGACAGTACCCCAGGAATGGACAATATTCACATCCAGCCACCAACGTACAAAAGGCAAAGCATTGGTAGTAGATCTTCCCTGTGAAGTTTAGAGTGGTCCATGCAGCACCGAACATACCTGGGAAGTTTCCCATATCCTTTCACCTGTAAGTCATGATACCAGAGACTTCTCCCTTCTCTTCTTTCTCTCTCTCCTAATTTTAGAGTTTTATACACTCTTTGGCAATAATTTTCTCACCTGGAGTATGGAGCACTTACATTCTCTCTCAATTATGGCTATCAACTCAGGAAATACCGAATAGTTTTTTTTTTGATTCAGAGCATACAGAGTACAGACTGAAGGTACAAATGATTGCCCATCAGCGAAATAGGAAATTATATCTTATATAGTAACTATACGGAATATAGAAATAGTGGTACATGTGTATATAACATTTTCACTATGCTGCCCGCAAATATTATTTGTTGAAAGAAAACTTCTTCTTCTTTGGGTCACTGGAAGCTTGTTTTTCGAGCCGTTCCCTGGCTTTTCGTTCTTTGTCCTGGATCTTTTTCTCTCGCTCCAGGGCAGCACGGAGATCTTTCACTTTCTTCTTTAGCGTGTCTCGGTCTTTACTGCTGGTAATTCCCAGGTTCTGGAAAAGAAAGCACAAAAGCGAACATTAAAATTCATGTATTGTTTACGCCCTTTGATCAGCCAGTTCTTGAAAATACCTAAGTCAGTTTCTTTAAAATTACACTTAAGTATTTTCGAGAAACGTCAACCCAAGGTGTGGTTTCCAGAAATCTTAAGTCAAAAAACTGGTCTTAAGCACAGAAAACGCAATGGTAAAAGCTATTTAGTGTACTTAATAAGTTCCTGTCTAGCTTTTTCTACAGACCGGCCCCCATTTCTCGTGAAATTTAAAGTTGCTTTCCTGGTTGCAGATTGCAGCTGTTTCTAAATCAGGTTGCTACATTTGTGATATAGTATCATGACTTTTAAAATTTAAGGTCAATCAATGAAAATTTGTTTCACAAGGTCTCCATTTATCTTGCACTGCTGGAAAATGAGACTTTCAACAACTGGATGGATTTTTTTTTTTTTTACCTAAGTACATGAACCACCTTTCAGGTGTACTATATCAGTACTATATCAGATCAGCAATCAAGAAGCACATTCGAGGTAGGTATGATTTCGACAGATTGTTATGGCTAAAGATATATTTACCTTCATGCGGTTGGCATCCAGTACCAGTAGCTGCCTGCCATCCACGCCCTCCCCGACGAAGTTCCGTGAGTACTGCCCAAAGGACAGTGCATGTAGCCAGCTGGCAACTTGCTGAGGGGACCATTCCATCACAGGGCTGGCCTGATAGGAGGCGGGTCGCTGCTTCTGACTGCTTCTGGATGTCGTGCTGGACACCGATGAATCCTGTAGAAATTTACAACACAAAGTTGTATATACAAGTTATCACCAATTCAGAGAGCAGAGTAAAATGGCTGCCTCTTGTACTGTTTTTAGGTGCATTGAAATTTAGTTGCATTTGTTACGCATTTTATATTTTTAGCCAACCAACCTTTGGGCTAACAGCAGTTGAGAAATTCTGATTTCACCCCCCCCCCCCTCCCCGACTTTGCCTATAAGTAGTCATTGGGTAAAAATGTATCTTTACCTGGGTTTTCAACTCAACCTTAGCACAAAAAGTACACTTTAAAATTGGCAACATAAGTACTAAATTAAAAGCTAACTGGTTTGGGATTTAAAATAAACCTTAGGAAGGTTCACAGATATGCTATCTTCTTGCTCAGGATGACAAAGATTATAGATATTTTAGTCACGCAAACATGCTGCTTCCAGAGGTAAGTGCCTTAAATCTAGGCAATGTTGGAAAGGCAGAACGAGTATGAAAATAAGTTTTAAGTTTTTGAGACATTTCCACATTTTCTGAATATCTAAAATACAGTAAGTTAATACTTCTAAATTTTGTGGTTTAAATGTTACTCACTTCGTCTAGTGTTAGGGTCCCCGTGCTGAAATCATAGCTTTGGTTTTTGCTGTCGTGATAGTGGTCCCCAACCATGTGTGATGATGACAGATCAGGCACGGAGTCTGTGTCACAGAGGGTAAAATGTCATTTGGATAAGTACATACAAGGAACTATATAACCAAATACATAGCTTCATGTCACACTAAATTTATCAATGTTATTATGTTATACACCTGATATGAACCTGTCATGAGAGACCATTGTCATGACAGATCACCTGCCTTGAAAGAGAGGCTATTCCAGGTGGAAGGTTCTGCATTTCGATATACTAGTACTTAACCTGTCACCAAAGATGACCTGGTTTAAGACCACACTTTTTATGGCCGATGAGCGAGTTTTTCAAGATAGGTTCCACTTTATGATTCAGGCTCGTCTGTATTAATCTCACCACCTGACATTACTCATGCTACTCAACTTGCAAAGACAAGAGATAAACAGAGAGAGTGGTTATTGTCTTGTTTGTTTATTCATTTAACAACAAACAAATTTCTTTATATATCTCTGAAAGCTGAAATGAGCTGGGGATAGAACCGTTTGCACATAAGACTTTTGAAAGTTTACTTTCAGTGTCAAAATGAGCCACATTTCTACAAGCCAGATTTTATAAAGATGTAAAGTTCTATTAACATACAGTTGTAATGGTTCCACAAAATTTTCATGCAGCCCCCACCTACCAAATTACAACTACTCTATACATAAATGCAACACCTTTATTCTTTCTCCATATGGCACAGAAAAGTCAAATTTCAACCCAACTGTAACGATAAGCAACTACTCTACATAAAACCCCCAACACCTCTCACTTCAAACAGACACACAAAACAAAACTTATCACAAGCAGTGAAAGACCTGAAAAAGACTACACAGTGAATATTCAAATGGCAAAAACGTGTCACTTTCTAGAATGTGCTATTTACAAAAGGTAAACAAAGGGTGCTAAAAAGGTATGAATAAAATATTAGGAGTGTTTAGTTACTGAGACCTTTCAGGTATTAGGCATGTATTATTAATTTTATGATATATTTTTGTTTTTCCTACCTGAAAAAGAACTGTTTCCGTAACCCGTGTCAATGGGTTTGCTGGATAACAGCTGAACGCTACCACCTAGGTGGTTCCCACCTTTGCTCCGAGGCGAGTCAAAATCATTTGGGAGTGATTTCTTTGAAATCAGGGTGATGCCACTGCTACTGTTAGAAGCAGTGGGAGAAGACTTCCCAGAAGTGAGTGACGAAAAGAAGCGGCTCATGGGTGCCGAAGCTGTGATTTGGGGTGGAAAAAAGTCAGGGAGTCAAGGTCACAAAAAGTTTATATATAAACAGAAAGGGTGACATTGAAATAAGATTGTCAAGGGCACACAAATTTGTATGAAAAAGAGTGTTTTAATCACAAAGAAAACGGTGATCTGGTGGTAATCCTAATTGCACTGACATAAAATCCTAGGATTAGAGTAGAATTATTTATGTTCGTCCCGGCAGTACTCATGGTACTAACGTGTGAGAAGTTTTACTAGATTTATAAACGCCTCTAATTAATGCATCTTAAGATTTTTTGTAGTACACTTAAGCAAGGTTATGCCAACAGTGATTAAAGATTAATTTCTTGATTATTATTCAAAGGCTCATGTTAAGTCTTCTACTAAATAAACTTAATTTGTAACAATAGCAGTGGTTGTGGATATATTATAAGGAATGCATCACAGTTAAAACTGAATTTTAAAATGTTAGTAAAAGCGTATATAAGTGTAAATACATACTATGATTATATTCCAGCAGATATGTTGTAGAAAGTGTGAAATTATAGTGAAGTCAGGTGGTCGGAATATATCTCTGTGATTTTAGGATATAGCCACTTCCAGAAGCAGGTACTGGTATACAATATTTCAGGAAAAAATGTTTGACATATTCGAGTACAAAGGTTTAATTTGATGAATGTTCTTATATAGTATGGTAATGTTGTTGATTGGAAGTGAAAGCATACAGGGAGAGAGAGAAACCAGAATATTCATGCAAGAAGACAAGAAAAAAATAAAATTACTACTTTCCCTCACAAAGCAATTTAGAACCATCACCATATCCCTAGTTTCACTACTTAACCACTCACCACTAGCACACGATTCTAACTTTTTGATACCAAACATCACAGATTTTGCAGCCATGATTAAATTTCATGATCTTGTTTTATTCTCCTTTTGAGTGTTCAGGTTACATTATTTTTGTTTTTAGATTAATATATAGCTATATCTCTGAGATACATATTAAAAGATGTTACGTACGTAGGGATAAGTAAGTTAAGTGCGCATCCCCACAAAGCAGGTGAGTCTAAAAGTATTTCAATACTGCAGCAGTTATTAAGCAAATTGAATGTGTTCAAGCATGCTGTGTCCTTACATACCACAGAATATATCAAAGAAAAATCTCACTCTAAACCGTTCGGGACAGGTCTGTGTACACAAACAAACTACACAAACAATATACTGGGGCAAAATTCTTTTCCCTCACCTATGGCTGAAACTTACAACTAAGTTTTTTTAAAAGTAACTTTTTCTACATGTTGGAAATACTGTGATTGATTCGGACTAGCACCTTAACCATACCTAGCGAACTCAAAACTACCACACCATGCAAGCAAGCGGTGTTTTTAAGTGCCCACAGAGACCCTACCTCCTTCCCCGCGAGCTTTGGCCGATATAAGCGTTATGCCTCCACTGGATGGCGAGCCTTCCAGTGGCGCTGTTGGAGAATCCGGAATCTCATCTGACATTCCGGAAAACGAAGGCTTGCTGGGGTCATAGGAGGTCTGAGATATCGAATCATCGCTGTCTGAATCGTCATCGTCCCTGATAAGACCAAAAGCAAGAGTGTCAAAACACGAGATGTGATGTATGAAAGGGACGAATGCAACTCACATGTCACTACAAACTTGTATACTTAATATTTTGTATTATAATATACAAAAGTTCCTGTGGCTAATTTACAGAATTACAGTACACCATGAAACAGGAACAATTTTTATGAACTTTTGAGTTTCTATATTGCCACCTATGGGCTACCATCCTTTACAAAGCCAAATTTAAAGTATGAATTTTCACATTCAGTCGCAAGTAACAGGTCAACTGCATATTTTAATACATGAATGGTGCCAGTGAAATGCTCCAAAGATCTATTTTCTAATTCCAAATTGGCTAATAAGTTGTAATAGTAGCAAGCATTATCATTCTTTCCTTCTAATTTCCATATCCAGGCGTGAAGAGTTATAATTAATCCGATATATATTTTATGGATACTTGTAGGGATTCCAAACATGCAATTCACAGGTTATAAGTAGTATAATTTCAAACAGGAACAATCAGTAGCACAACACCTAACAATACCTAAACATAAAATTAAATTGTTAAATTGTCATCTTTCATTTGGCTTTATAGCAGTTCTAATATTATTGGCATTACACATACAAGTAAGTACCTAGTGACATCATGCATATATAGCTTACAGCAATATGTGTAAATATAACTGGTATGAACTAAACACCAACAAAGTAAACTGAAGTAAGAAGCCTTCAACAACTAGTTAAAGACACCTAAACATATTTTTCAAGTTCAACTACCACACAAATATAGGTACATGTATTAATTTCAATTGCTTGGAATAAAACAACAGTGTAATAAGTAACGCAACACGATCAGGAGCAGGACCAAGCTAAAGGGCCTGCCTCCTGTAAATTGGACTTGATTCATATGTTGTTTTTTTTCCTAATAGATTTAACTATAATGTCTGATAACTGGACAAAAGAAAATATTTATCACAAAAAGACTTCCTTTGATCATTTTCATGCAACCAAATAAAATGTTTTGCCCTGATTTTGGGGGGACACTATAGACAAGGAACGACAGAGAAGAGAAGTGTTAAGATTTGTTACATCAGAGAGAGACCACGCCCATGAAGATTACTAGCAGCATAAGGTTATGTACGTACAAACACCACCACTACTTGCCAGCACCTAGAGTTAAAACCGTTACCTGATGTCATCCTCTTCCACCGAGCTTGCAGAGCTTGATTTGCGAGCACTGCCACCGCCCCCTTCCTCACTGCTACCACTACGCCCTGACCCAGCATCCAAGCGTTCTACAGGCCCTTCCTTATTCGGGCTACCTGAGTCTGGCTTTGGTTTAGCTTCTGCAGGTTTGGTTATTGGTTCGGGTTCTGTGGGTTTCATTTTTGGTTCGACCATTGGGGATGAGCTGATGCTGGACTTATCACTCTGATCGGAACTGGAGGACAGCTTCGACGAAGGCAGGTTTGACGGGTATTTGGGTTTCGGCATGACCGGGGGTTTGACTGATGGAGATTTGGGTTCAAGGGCCGGGCTGGAGTGAGCGATCGGATGACCCGAGGTGGCTTGACTTTTCGACAAGCGTGGAGATCCAGAAAATATGCTCTTCATTTCAGTGATGACACTTTGATGCCCTTGCGGATGACTGGGGCCTTTGGCAATATTTTTCACTGGAGGTTTAGGCGAACTTTCATCCATATACGGAATGGATTCATCAAAGATGCTTCTCACGGCGTCATTAGTAACAGGGGGAGGAGCAGGGGGACAGTAGGTGGGTGGACCGTCGGAGCTTGAAGAAGAAGAAGAGTCATTGTCTTCCTTTTCCAGATTTGCTTTGACCTTAGTTTTATTATTTTTCCTGACTGTGTTCTTGCTGGAGGCGCGAGATAGAAAAGAGAGAAGAGAAATGGAAATGCAGACATCCTTGACTGCAGGGCGCTTCAAACTTACAACCAAACGGCAGGAAACAGCAACAACATTGTTAAAGGATTTAACCATAGTCAACAGGGGCCTTACCAACTAACAGCCAACCAAAATGGTCTATTTCTGCATGGATCTCAGGGGAATATTGCAGGCATTTTTTCTCCAAAGGGGGGGATCTCAAAATTTTGTAACCTGGGATGTATAATCTGATAATAATACCGGTAGATACTCTGAGGGTTGGCTCTAGATTTTTTAATACAGTACTACATTGGTAGTAAGCTAAGCAGGGCCTTAGGGAGCATAAGGAAACAGTCAAAATTTCTTAAGACTACCACCTGTTGTGGCCTGTATGTGGTTGACATGACCCCTGTAACCATCACCTTCCAGCAAAGGACTTCACAAAACACACAAGATCAATTCTAATTCACAGAACACACTTTGCAAAATTTAACGGCATCAGCTATACTAAAAAGACAAAAACATTATTTCAAAGTAAAATCAGAAGTCATAATGAAACAAAACTATCAAAAAACTTTCAAACTAACCATCAATGATTTGAGCTTGCATTTCAAGATTTTCCAACAGAGCTATACCAAGACTGAATAAGTGTTGCTACAGTGAGCTAGCTTGACTTTATTCCAGTAAAGTTAACGTTCATTTGAAGTCCTTTGCTGCAAAACCAATTGGATGTTAGTTTCTTGTTTTAATCTGGATTGAAGTTGAAAAGATAAGACTTTCCAGGTGGTATCAAAGTACCATCATATTCAAACAAGAATTTTAAAAGTCGATTAAATCTCCTCTCCATGTTCATGGCATGACGGTTTACCCCACGCCATATTCTCAACGTTCATGTAAACCAGAAGGAGACAGATAGATTAAGTGCCGATTTTTATTCTCCAAATCTTCCAAATGGTACTGGAATATTTTAGGTTACTGTAAGCACAACATGAAGGATGCTTTGCAAAACTGCTGTGGTAACTTGTGCACTATTTCTGTCTTGGTAGTTTGTCTCCAGAGAGGAAATTGAGAATATGACCTAGGGCTAAAACTGTGACTGAAATTTTTAAGTGCAATAATGTTAGTAAATTCTGTGTTAGTATTTACTAAATGTGTTGCATGATTATGAAATAACAAAATGCCACATAACTGCAAGACGAACGTACTTAAAAAGATGAGCAAGGCTTCACTGAATTTCACAAGACTCCTTTGCATGCTTTGGAAGTCAAGCTTACATAATTAACTGTAGGCTAATATATACGTAAAAGATATATTTTTTTCACAATGCTGAACACTTTCACTAAACCACAAGAAGTGTAACAAATGTTAATGGGTATTATACCAATATAAACTTAAAGTTATGGGTGTATATGGTGTATATGTCTTACATAACATGCAACACACTTTAATATATTAAACTTTTCCCCTTATGCTATATATACCAGTCACTGGAAAGCATTTTAGAAGTGCAGAGAAAAACACAAACATAGTACATGTAGTCAAAGTGTTAAGACATAAAGATATATAATTGGCAGGTAGAACTGTGAGTTTGCGAGTTTCAAAACTGTTAACCCCCCTTGTTATTTTAATTTTTTATCAACTAAGTACTAAGGATTTTGCGGTATTCTCATCGACTTGGAACTATTGCAAGAAGGGATTATTACAATAGGTATGGTTTGAACAAGAAAATCTTTAGCAAAACTTTGGACAAAACATCCAATATTCCACAAATGGGGCAAATACATTTACAAAATAATCATTTGTCACACTAATGAAAATCTGTTGTCCAATGTCCACACATATCACACAGTAAAGCAAGCTACCGCGATGTATCAACAACCAACCCCATCAAAGCAAAATAAAGTCAATCACAGGTAATTTTCCCCCTATTTTCCCTTGGTTTTGTGTAAAGTTAGCTACCAGCGATAGAAATTTCAAGAAACTGCATTTTCAAAAGAAAGAAGAAAAACACCCACGGCACACCACCTAAAGTTGGTTGGTTGTTTCCATGGTAACATATGAAAACAAACATTTGCAATCACAGGACTGTTGATTTTTTTCTGGAAGGTATCTGGATCTCGATTTCCAGGAATACATCCAGAATAATGGTAAAGTTGATAAATAAAAAGGTTTTTTTTTGTAGAAGATGGGCAGACCTACCTATCGTGCTGCACAAATGGCTCTTCTTCCTCCTCGTCATCATTGTCCTGGGAACTCTGAAATGAAGAAGCTAATTTCAGTCAAAGGCGGCTTCTGTCCGGTGACCATTACTCAAACAGCAATGAATAGCCAAAGTAGATTTTTGTGGCTAAATATTCTGTCACGTTATGAACTGAAAACAGAATACAGGATTAATGTCGCGATGCTGGTTGCCACCACCTGAAAAGTAATAATTGCCTAATTGACCTTTCCCTACAAGAAGGTGTCGACCTGTTCTTGGGGGTGGAAGGTAGCATTCTGCCCCACTGTATCATGTGTATAGAAGACTGTTACGTAGGTAAGTTCCATCTTGCCACCCCTCTGTCATTGAGTCATAGTCTGTTAAGTGGATTAGAGTGGCCTCACGGATCAATGTAATGTGTACCTCGAAACTTGGTAACTTGCATATAGGGCTCATGTACCATAGACCTTGTCAAGCCAAGATCATAACTAACCCAGTGTGGCCTTCCCTGTAGCGTGGCCAAGTTTGATCAGCCATAACAGAGGCACAAACGGAGGCTACACAACTTTTCAATTGATTAGTTACCATCTATGTTTATTGGAAACTGTGTTCATTCCTCATCAGGTCTCTACTTACAATAGAACCGGCCCGTTTGGTTGGCGGTCGTCGACTGCTCAGAGCCCCAGAGCTGCCAAGCTGCCCCTTGGCTTTGTTGGCTGAAGTGTCCAGAAGCTGGGTTTCTGGAACTGCGCTCAGATCCTCGGAGTGGTCCGCCTTGATTATATGGTTGACACCGCCATTCACCATCGGCTGGCTTTTTTCTCTCTCATCATTTGGCACTGATGGACAGGAGGACAGCATGCTGCATAAAAGCTCTACACAGATATTTAAATGACTGAGAAAAATACTGCATAATTCCTTACTAACACACCATACCTAAATAATCATACCTCCCTCTTTTTTTTATCGAAAATCTGCTTAGCAAAGCACCCATTAATTCCACCAAACAGAGACACGTTACAGACAGTTTCAACATCCTGGGTAAACAAGCACATTCGACTTACTGCAATTCATCTTCACTATACCTAGCAAAAAGTCACAGCTTGCTTATCTCGACAGCTCTGGGTCTATGGGAAAGGGGTAAGTCGTAAAAGTGCAGATAACAAACACAGCTAGCCAATAACACAGCACTAAAGTAGGCCTGCGCACAGGTAAATGCTTTGAGTCAGGAAGTTGGAGCAAAAAGATTAAAAGTACCTGGACTGATTTCTGGTGAGGAAGCTTCGGAATCGGATGACAATTCTGACATTGCCTCCGTATCGACTGGCTTGATCTCTGGACGCTTGGACAGTGTCGGCTCTTTCTGTGTCAGCGTGATGTCTTTGGTTTGCACTGGGTGTTTGGGGACCACCGACGGCTTGCCTGCAGCCTTCAGTGCGTCCGATAAGTCTTTCTCTAGCTCAAATATCTGAAAAGAGGTCAAACACAGAAATTTATGCACACTAAAACTAGGCATTTTTTTTTTATTTTTCAATCTGTAAGCCAAAATTGCAACAGGCAGATCAAAGTATAATATATATGCTATCGGAAAGTACTTTTTTAAAACTTGTGGTAACATAATTTTCTTTTCTAAATTTTAACAACATTGTACCAGTAATATATGCCTTACCACTTCTTGAGATATACAGACAATCATTCCTTCAAGGTCGTTGCGATGCAGCAGCCTATGCAAATATTAACTTTGAAGTATTACAGCAACCCATATAAGGGTAGATATTGAACGGTAGAATTTCACTTGGTAACCACCTAAGAATTGAGACCACCTCAGAATAAAGACCAATTTCCAGCAGTATGCAAATTGCATTTCTTTAACGTTAAGTAGTCCCTGAACTAAGACTACTGTACAGCTGAGACCAGTTTAGAGCAGTCCCATGGGTGGTCTTTATTGTGGGCTTTCACTGCATAAAAGACTCACCCTGTCTTTGAGATTTTTCACCAGGCCGTTATACTGCTGTTCCTTCTCCTGCTGCTGTTGGTAGACCGACTCCCTGTCCTGCAGGAAATCCTTCTCTCTGAAAACACAAAAAGTGCATTGATATTGTGTAAAACCTTTATATGGTAATCTACCCAAAGTCAATAGTCCTGCCTGACAGAAAGCAGTACAGTAGTCCCCCTCCAATAAGGACACCCCTTCTGGCAAAGTTATGTCCTTATTAGAGAGGTGTCCTTTTGTGAGAGGGAGCACTCCATGCATTCACAGTACTTACTGCCAAAAATGTGTGTCTTTTATAGAGAGGTGTCCTTCCTAGAGTGTCCTTTAAGAGAGGGACCACCGTCCACATTTCTGGTGTAAAATGCCAGTTGGATATTTTTTTTTTAATATTTAGATAGATTAACAACTGACATCTGCACAATGCGCTTATGAAACAAAATGGTTATTATCTTGAAGGATTTAGGACTAGTGTTTTTATATGTTATCTCATGAACTGAAGTCAAGTGACAACTCAGCTTTACACACCTAGTCTGGTAGTCTTTGATGAGTTTCTTCGCCTTGTGGTACTTCTTCTCGAGCTGAGAGAATTCTCCCTTCATGCGATGCTCCAGATTAATCATCTGTCCCTGAGAGCCATCCAGAAGATCCTGAAAAGTTGATCAGCAAGTGACTGTTAGGGATTTTTCTCACAATGAATCAAGGAAATTTAAGCCAACAGATATTGCGTGGTGCAGACTATCCAGTTAACAACAGTCGTCAGAGAAAACACAAGAAAGGATAATGAATATATTAAGCCATGTTTTTGTAAAATGACCACTTTGTCATTTTAAACAGATTTTCTTATTCTTTTACCATTTCAAAACCTGCCAAAGGGAAGAACTGTTTTGTTTTTTTGTTGTATTTTTTTTTTCATATTCACCAAGGCTAGTAAAAAGGGTTGCATTGAAGAGCCTCGTACACTTCAACGGTTGAGTTCCCATCGTACATATCCCTACTGCTTCATTTTCTTAACTGATCGTTATACAGTGTGCAAACATACAGCATATACTTGCCAAATACTTTACCCAAACATCGCAATGCCATACTCCTTTGCAATATTACAAGAAGTCCTACTTTGTAGTAAACCATAACAATACATTTCTTATGCTGTACAATATTGCAAGATGGTTTATAAACATTTGGTAACTTAACAGTAACAGAGTGAACAAAAACAATGAAAACTTGTGTGCACTGTACTAATACCTTAGATCAACAGAAATTCATGAAAAAGAATGCCCGGTACACATTCGAACAGTGTACATGTACTTGGTGTTGTTCTTGGTAAGAAAATAATGTTTGAAGAAAAAATATTCTGATTAAGTTTTCTCAACATTTTTCATGAATTTTTTTTGATCTGTTGTGCATACGACAAAACTTATCAAAGGTAATGAAACATTTCAAGGATCGTGCATCAAAATCAACAGGCTGGAATTGTGGAAGGAGCAGCCAGATATAAGGAGCTGAGCAGCATCAAACACCTTGGAAGCTGGGCTAGTGATCGTGGAGGGGGGGGGGGGGGGTAGGGAGGGTGGAAGGGACAACAGACACCAAGTATGTACGACACCCCACCAATTCAGCATGAACAGCCATGCAGCAAATCCCATATAGCTTATCCTGTCTTATGGAAGAACCTGTCATCGCCTTTTAAAAAGAATTCTTACTAAGCATAATAGACAGCAGTTCATATATATGCCAGTATGCACAGTTCCTATAAACATGGTAAAATGTACTTTTTGAATTTAATGGTTTCAGTCATAGATATTAAACTATTGATTTTTTGTTCAAAAAAAGACCTGAGATTTATTTATTTATCGGGATACATTTCTTTCTTTGCTTCTTGTTTTGGAATTGCTGATGTATACCGTTGTCCTGCATATGTCGATTAGAAAACAAAATGTTCTTGCACCTGGAAAAAGTTTCTAGGTACAAGAACATTTGTTTTCTCTGGACAGCATTTACCAGTAGTTTCGATTTCAATATTAATAGTTCACGTTGTTTGATAGACAGAAAAAGACTTTGCTTTTATCCCAGCCCATTCAGTTTCCTAGTGAATTTCAAAGTCACATACATTCATTCACAGACCTTGAGGCCCTATGGAAGCTGCAGTGGCGTGCAATGAACACAGAGGGAAAGAGAGAGAGAGTCTCGGAATGACAAATCATGCAAACATTGACTGGGCTCACTCACCGCAAACTCGTCATTGGAAGAGGACTGTAATAAAGTTATGTCGTGTACAGCATACTTCAAGAGACACTAAAGACACGCATGCATGGACACAGACATAATAATAACAGAAAAACGATCAGAACTAAAATGCATCGAGAATAGAACCAAGATCATTCTTCAAGATTTTTGACAAATCTGAAACTGTCTGTGATAAATCACTCTAACCAAATGCATAGAAAGAGTGTGTTACTCTGCGGGTTGATTATGTTGCAGCCAAATTTGGTAGTTCTTGTGTTTTATTTTGATACTCAACTCTGTCAAAGTGTGTGTGACAGTCTATAACTGTTTGCCATCTAGGAATGGCATGTGAAATGTAGGCATTGCAATATTACAGTAACTTGGTTTATCAGAAGGCCTGTTCTGTTTAATTTTATATCCCATAGGAATTTGATCAACTAAGTAATTTGAAAAAGCTTTTCCTGTAAGGTAATAAAATTTACTGTAATTTAGCCAAATATGCAAGTCAAGATCAAGGTGTAAAATATATAGTGTTTATTGTATGCCTTTCTTTGTCTTATTACTTATGTCTAGATATAGTTTGTGTATCACAATTATGTGAAGCATGCCTTATCTGCAAAGTGAATGTATGAACTTAAGATGCATACTCAATTCAAACATATTTGGAATTGCATAACGTGCACACGGAAATCAAAATCGCTGTCCTTCAAGCTTATCCTGACACACATACACATATAATATATCCTTGGGAAAGTAACTCTAGATTATCTAGATATTCAAAATCATCTAGAAGTACATTTAACTACAACTGGTGCTATAAATGAAACACACAAAAGGTAAATAAGGACAGTAGCAAAATTCGATATGTTGTGTATTACCTGATAATTCGACACCTCTCTTTGGGCTTGGTTCAGATTTTTCTCCATTTCTCGTAGGCGGCTTGCCATGTCTTCGCATTTTTTCTCATACATCCTTTTCTGGGATTCGGCATTTTCCAGTATAATCATCTATGGAATAAGAAGAAAAAACATATGACAACAATCTTCCTATTTGTAAGCGGCATTCATACCCCATTTGAAGTTGTTATTATACCATAAATCACTTTCCACTGGACACAAGACTACTAGAATCATTGCGAGAAAAGAAACTTTATAAAATTAGATATTTTGGGAGTACAGTCACGCAAACGCAGTCACACTGCAGGAAAAAAATTCTCCGCAAACTTGACCAATGTTTGCACTGAGGTTTACCAGTAAAGAAATTTCAATGTAATCCACCCACCTTGGCTTTCACTTTCGCTAGTTCAGCTTCAGAAACTGCATTCTTATATTGGGCCTACGAAGGAGAAAATACTATCATATCACTGAAGGAAATAGCAAGGTACATGAGGAGCTTGGCTTCCAAGCAAAGAAGTAACACACCACATTGTGGTAATATATAATATAGGCAGCGTAGTTCACACCACGAAGCTAGAAGGTTCAAGTAGCAAATATGAAGTTGCTGATGAAAGTTCTAGATAACCTTTAGTAGTTTCATTTCCATTTTAATTTCGATTTCCAATTTCCTAGAAATTTTACTGGAATTCTAAAAGACATGACACGTGAATGTACAGAGTTTACGTAAATCCATACATGAGTGGTAAGGCCTAAAAAAAAAGTAATATGTTTCTTGTCCGCACGCGCATCGGAAAAACACCCCCGCGTCAAAAAATAAAACATTGAAAATAAAACGCCCGCGTCAGTTTTGAAGCTGCGCGTGAGAGAATTTTTTTTTTGCCGATATTTTTTTCTCTAAGTTTTGTTGCC